>Ga0213830_1000167_pt1 | contig 92007 bp, 84 predicted proteins | sample SWATP11_FD_161661 | JGI IMG/M metagenome (GOLD analysis project Ga0213830, IMG submission 161661) | Coastal seawater microbial communities from Marineland, Florida, United States - SWA TP1 #1 | ecosystem: Environmental > Aquatic > Marine > Coastal | place: USA: Florida | collected 2016-08-06 | reverse complement strand
GAATCAGTGTAAAACATTAACTAATCTCCGATAACTGTTAATTTCAGATCAGATCAAAACGTTTGTTTTAAGTTCAAAAAAATCCCCGCTATTTGCATAGCGGGGATTTGTGTATAAGAGATAGCGCATAAGCGCCTTTTTATTTATTCCAAGTTTTAAGGTCTCTTGATTAAATACAGTCGCTCTATTAAATAGTCCACATTAAAACGACGTCGTGCAAATTGCTTGTCAGGTAATTCGTGTTGGTCGAGTTCTTCAATATGATATCCGTCAAACAATGAACTAACGTCATTGTTAAATATGGAAAATGGAGGGCCTTCAAGTTGTTCCTGCGGGAATTCTAGTGAAACTAATAACATGCTAGCACCAGCGTCTAAAAATGTCGTCAAATGCTTCACGTAATACAATTGCATTTCCATAGGTAGGGCAATTAGTGCAGCGCGATCGTATATCCAATCAAATTTAGGCAACTTCGCCAGCGGTAATTTGAAGTGGTCGCCTTGCCACAGTGTGATGTTTTCAAAGTGATAAAGCTTATGTGGTGGTACGGTTGAAACATTTGGCGTTAATTGGTGCTCTTTAAAAAAGTCTGCACAAGCAATATCACTCAACTCTGTGCCAACTACATTGAAGTACTGGGCTAGCCAAACAATATCCAGCGACTTTCCACATAAAGGCACCAACACATTCTCACGATATACTGCTTTATCCAAGCTTTGCGAAGTTTTTTTAAATAAACTATCACTATGTTTTATGAGGAACGGATGTACGGCATCCTGATGAAATCCAATACTATCGCGTTCCCAAACGGCATGCCAAAAATTCTGCTTCATTAACGAATGCTTCCCTGAATGAATTAACTTGGAAAAATTCGATTATTTTGCCATAACTTGCCAATAACATTTTCAACTGACATGCTTGCAGCAAGAGAGAGTTTTTCTGCTAATCCTTTTTTCGTAATATACTTTACAGCCAAAATTTTGGTGTTTTCATCAGCGGCATGGAGATAATCGTCGCTCGTTTGAATTTTATCAACCAGTCCCATTTCTAACGCTTTAGTACCAAACCATGTTTCACCCGTTGCCACTTTAGTGATATCTAATTCAGGTCGACGCTCATTAATGAATTCTTTAAATAGTTCATGAGTTTGTTCTAATTCTTCCATGAATTTTTGACGACCTTTATCGGTATTCTCGCCAAACATAGTTAACGTACGCTTATACTCGCCAGCCGTTAACATTTCAAAATCGACATCATTTTTCTTTAAAATTTTGTTGAAATTAGGGATTTGTGCGATTACACCGATAGAGCCTAGAATAGCAAACGGTGCACTGATTATTTTGTTTCCAACACAAGCCATCATATAGCCACCGCTGGCGGCAACTTTATCTACAGCAATAGTGAGTGGAATTCCTGCTTGACGTACACGGTCAAGTTGAGATGAAGCTAAACCATAGCCATGTACCATGCCACCGCCAGTTTCTAGACGAACTAATACTTCATCTTTCTCGTTAGCAACAGAAAGAATAGCACTGATTTCTTCTCGGAGCGATGCAACTTCTTTGGCATCAATACTCCCTTTGAAATCCACAACGAAAAGGCGCTTACCACCTTCTTCTTTGCTTTCGCCTTTCTGCTTTTTAGCTGCTTTGGCCTTTTTCTTTTCTTCTTTTTCTTTTTCTTTCAATTGCTCTTTGGTTAGCAGATGGTCTGTGATTTGTTGTTTTGTGTGTTCAAACTCTTCCGATAAGTCGGTTATTTCCAAATCACCTTTTTTATGTGCTTGACGACTCGCTGAAACAGCAATGATTGCGATAATTGCACCGACTGCAGCGACAATCGTTACAGCTTTAGCAAGGAATATTCCGTACTCGTATAAAAATTCCAAAAGTATCTCCTGAATGAAATCAAACCAACTAGTTTAGTTATTGTGTAGCGGACAATTTTTTAGTTGGCTAGTCTTAATAATTGGTAATGTGGGGATAAATTACCATAAAAAAAGCCCTCAGATGAGGGCTTTATGATAGTTATCTTTGATTACTGAACGACATCAGTATTCGTTACTTGAATGAGTTGCCCCATTGAAGCAAAGAATCCAGTAACTTGAGATTGCATTTCTAACGTCGCAGCACCGGTAGCTAACGGGTCAGGCGCGGCATCATTTGGTCTTGGGTCTAGGATTGAGCCGTGGTGCCCTTTAGTAAATCTAACAGCACCAGAACCTTGGGTTGTCTCACTTACACCAGGCAAGCCAAGAAGTGCAATTGCCCCCTCTGTACCAGCTAGTGGCGCTGTAGCAACACTGTTAGGAATTACTTGATCAGAAAGGTTATCAGCCCCATCCCCTACTACTTCAATCAAATGCGTTGGCGTTTGCGTGGCTCGCATCATTGATGTGTAGTTGATTGGGTCACCTGAATCCGTTACCGTCTGCGCAGCAAAAGCAAATTGACTAAAGATACCATCGATTTGTGCTTTGGTTGCGTCATCTAAACTTGCATAAAACGCTAGGTAAGTCGCGATAAGCTCTTCTTCCGTCGCTCCTTGAGGGAAGTTTGTATCAACTAAGGCCTTAAACGATTCTACCGCATTATAGGTTAAATTCGCTTTAATAAGGTCACCAAATGCGCCTGAATCAAACAAGAAATTCGCTACCATCACACCCGGCATTGCCAACGAGTTTGTTTGTACCTTAAACATTGGGTCAACTGCAGGATCTAATGACGTGTTCGTTAACGCCATAAAGTTAATTCCTGTTATAGCCCCTAATGAATGGCCAAGGAAGTGAACTTGTGAGCTATCTACTTTAATAGGGTTGCCATCATTATCAACACCGCCCAAAAAGTTAAGACCAAATCGCAAGCCAATCATATCAGCGGTACTTTGTCTTAAGTTATCACGCGTCGTCAATAATGACGCAAGATTCATATAGTGAGTCGCAGAAACGGTAGATGCGTTAATATCGTCAACGCCATCGCCATTCAAGTCAAATCCACGGCTACCAGCCGTTGGTCCTAAAGAAGGATCACCGTGCAATGGATGGTTGATCGCAACTGTTGCCATACCGTACAAAGACAATAAACCTGTCATAGGTAACATGTCTTCTTTTTTAGACGTAATGCCATGCTGCAGGATTACTACAGGCCAGCCATTTGCAGGCATTTCTGTAATCTGTGGTAAGCCAAGTTCTGGCTGTGCAGCACGTACGGCATTTACCCAGTCAATATCAGGCGTTGTCATTTGAACTTGAATGGTCATGTTCTCAACAGTAGCTTCTGGTACAGGGCTAAATTTAGTTAAGTGACGTTCGGTATCTAAATCAATGACACCACGCAAATCACGTAGGCCTGGTGCTGGTAAGTTTGCCGCTTGAGAAACTGCCATACATTTAGCATCTGACACACTAACAGGATCTGCAGGAATCGCGCCTGGGTTAGTAGCTGCAAGTGCCGCAAGCATCGCACCAGAATCACACTGGCTCGTCCACCATTCATTTACCGGAGCCATAGGGTTAGCAGGTGAAGGTACACCTAAGTAATATGGCAATTCAATCGTACCTGCCATTAAATTCGCAGCAGAATATAATGGAACTGCTTCAGCAGGAATTTGACCAGCCAGAGCATCAGCTACTGATAAACCAGTATCAGCAACCCCAATTGAAGGGAACTGACCTAGCGCTAGGTTACCCGCTAGAAGCGACTTGTATGTCATCAACACATCTGACGTCGACTGTGTTGTCATCGCCATACTGTAAATAATTGAAGTTTTGTCTACGCCTTCCCCAGCTACTGCATTCTCAAAGCTATTAACTAAGCCTTGTAGCGCGAGTTGAGACTCTGTTGCTAATGGATGCGTTGTTATATCTTGTTTGACTAGCTCATAAGTAGTTGAAGGTGCAATTGATTTGCCAGAACTATCTTTAAGCTTGTCCGTCATAATCAATATATAGGTTGTTTTTGGCTTAAGCGGAGCAGTCGGAACAACCGCAACACTGTCGCCAGATTTTTGCGTAGCAAATTCACTAATGTAAGTAAGTTCTCTAACAATCTTACATGCTAAACCACGCTCTAAAGTAGCACAATCTGCATCGCTAGTATCGCCGCCCATTATGGCTTCAAAAATACGAACAGATTCAGGATTAAATACCGAGTCGCCATCGAGTGAACGCTCATCAGGAAATGACAAATCAATGACAAAAGGGTTAACCGTTGACCAACCATCTAATGCGCTTAATGCGACAAATGGGTCTGCTTCATTCGATGGATCATCTACAGGTAGATTTAAAGTGCCGTCTGTGGTTCCTGAAAACAATAAATCATTTGGAACGGATAACACACCATTTGAAGGATCGAAAACAACACGTGACGACGGTGTTACCGCCGGGCCGTTTTCAGCGACATCTTTCTTAACATCTTTTATGCTTTCACTGTCACACGCGGATAACCCGAGCGCAGATGCAACAGCTAAACTAAGAACTAGCTTTTTCATTATATCTCCCCATAGACTAGTCTTTTTATTTTTATATTTTACTTGTCAATACGTTACATACTATTTTTATTATCTACTTCAAGGTAATGCTCGAAATAGATTAATTATTAACACATCAAAATAAAACAAGTTAGACCAGTTAAAGTTACCGCAAGAATCAGGTTTTCGCTAGCGCTTTTTTCGAATAACGGAAAAAAAAATCGTCAATGAAGCGCTAATTCGTAATTTTTCCTCGAAAGCCATTCATAGCCAGAGTAGAATACAGTTAATTTTTTTCAGCTCAGATAATGCTATGTTCGATTATGCAATTACGCCCAATGTTTTAAATGATAAAGTCATCTTAGTTACCGGTGCTGGTGATGGTATCGGCCGACAAGCCGCGCTAACCTACGCCGAATTAGGAGCGACCGTAATTTTACTGGGAAAAACTGTCGATAAATTAGAACGTGTTTACGATGAAATTCTCGCGCAAGGCTCTGCCGAACCAGCAATTGTGCCGTTAGATCACAAAGGTGCAACTAAGCAAAACTACATTGATATGGTGTCAACGATCATGAATCAGTTTGGTCGACTTGATGGCGCACTTCTAAATGCATCGATGCTGGGAGAATTAACACCATTTACGCAGATCCATGAACAGATTTGGGATGACGTAATGCAAGTTAATGCCAAAGCACAGTTTCTGTTAGCGCAAGCATTAATTCCTGCACTTACCGCATCAGGCAATGGCTCTCTAGTTTTTACTTCATCAGGTGTAGGCAACAAAGGCCGTGCATTTTGGGGGCCTTACAGCGTGTCAAAATTTGCAACCGAAGGCATGATGGAAATTATCGCTGATGAATATGAAAACAATAGCCTAAGAACCAATGCCATCAATCCAGGCGCTACCAACACACCAATGCGTGCAAAAGCTTATCCGGGTGAAGACAAGTCGACTATTGCAACCGCTAAAGATATCATGCCGCTGTATGTTTATTTGATGGCTGACGATAGCCTGTCAGTGAATGGGCAGGTGCTGAAAGCGCAATAAAGCTTGCCGTTATCATATGAAAACGCCAGCAAATAAGCTGGCGTTTTTTTTATGATTTAATTACTCAAAACAATCGTGCTTATCGTAATTCTCTACGAAGAATTTTACCTACATTAGTTTTCGGTAATTCAGCGCGAAACTCAACGTGTTTTGGCACTTTATAATTAGTCAATCCTTCACGACAGTGAGCAATGATGTCTTTGTCTGTGATGCTGTCGTCTTTCTTAACAACAAATAACTTCACTTCTTCGCCACTAATTTCATGAGGTACGCCAACAGCTGCCGCTTCTAATACACCGGGGTGCGTAACTGCCACTTCTTCTATTTCATTTGGAAATACATTAAACCCTGACACAATGATCATATCTTTTTTGCGATCGACAATGCGGAAGAAGCCATTTTCATCCATACAGGCTATGTCGCCCGTAGCTAACCAACCATTCTTCAATATTTCATCTGTCGCTTCGGGACGATTGTAGTAACCTTTCATGACTTGTGGGCCTTTCACCCACATCTCGCCTGATTCGCCTACAGGCACTTCCTGACCGTTTTCATCCATGATTTTTACGTCAGTAGATGACGCTGGTAGTCCAATGCTGCCACTATAGTGTGTTTGATTATACGGGCATAAAGTTACCAGAGGCGCACACTCAGTTAAGCCGTAACCTTCTAACAAACGTGATTTAGTTACTTGTTCCCATTTTTCAGCCACTGGGCGTTGTACAGCCATCCCCCCGCCGAGAGATACTTTTAAATTACTGAAATCCAAATCACTAAAGCCCGGCGTGTTTAACAAACCGTTAAATAGCGTATTTACGCCTGTGATTGCGGTGAATTTATACTTATTCAGTTCTTTTACAAACCCCGGCATATCGCGCGGATTTGTAATTAGTAAGTTAGAACCACCTAAAGTTAAAAAGGTCAGGCAGTTCGCCGTAAGTGCGAAAATGTGGTACAGCGGCAATGCAGTTACTACTAACTCTTTACCTTCTTCTAGCTGCGGTTTAATAGCAGCTTTGGCTTGTTCTAAGTTGGCGACCATATTTCTGTGGGTCAACATAGCCCCTTTTGATACGCCAGTAGTTCCACCGGTGTATTGCAAAAATGCTAAGTCTTCGCCCGTTAACAACACAGGTGTGTAAGGCATCGTGCTACCCTTAGCGACAACAGTGTTGAATCTCACCGTATTTTTTAATGAGAACGGTGGCACCATCTTTTTAACGTACTTAACGACACAATTGACAAGCGTGCCTTTGAGTGTACCGAGACGATCACCCAATGAAGTTAAAATAACGTGTTCGACAGGTGTTTTGTCAATTACTTGCTCCAGCGTGTGAGCAAAGTTTTCTATGATTAACATGCCTTTTGCACCAGAGTCTTTTAGCTGATGCTCTAGTTCGCGTGCGGTGTAAAGCGGGTTAACATTTACGACCGTTAAACCTGCTAAGAGCGCACCAAACAATGCGATAGGATACTGCAAACAGTTAGGTACCATAATGGCGAATTTATCGCCTTTAGTAAAACCTAACTCTTGTTGTAAATAAGCGGCAAATGCTTTGGCTTGTTGTTCAAGTTCAGTAAACGTAATTTCTGCGCCCATATTAATAAATGCTGGTCGGTCTGCATAAATACCAACATATTTATTAAACATATCAACTAACGAAGAGTACTTGTCGGGATCTATTTCATGGGGTACGCCAGGTGGATAACTCTTTTCCAGCCAAATTTTCTGCACGATTCGTCTCCTATCTACTGAACTGAATAAAGCACCTATTTATTCTATGTTATACATTTTACTTTTGCGTAAAATTGCGCGCTTTATTTTTAAACACTTGTTTGAATCAGGTTTTTTACTTGAATATAAGCAACATGTCTAGTTATTTCGTATATCATTGCATTTTTCGTCCGAAAAACCAGCTATTTTCCGTTAATAAATGACTGGATGAGTTCAGCGCACTGTTGTGGTTGTTCCATATGTACATGATGCCCGCCGTTAAGTTCATGCACTGCCACCAGTTTGTTTTTTGAGCGATACCGTGCGATTGCATCCGAAACAAATGACATGCCTTTATCACCGTATAGCAGCTGAGTAGGCTTCACTATATCATCGAATATTTGATCAGCCTGCCCCGGAGACAAACGGTAAGGAGAAATCGTTCTTAACCGTTTATCAGAACGCCAAACATAGCCGTTACTTACAGGCTTTAGCCCTCGTTCAATAATCAACTTTGCGTGATCATACCTTAAATCTGACACCTGAACTCTTGCCTGTACCGCGGAAGCTAGCTCTATTGGTGATGATGTACTTTTCTCATTTACTTTGAGTCGACTCAATAGCCCTTTTCTTAACTGAGCGGTTGCCTGCTTTTCTTCTGACGAGATAAAACCTAGCGCATCAATTAAAGTTAACGAGGTTACTTTTTCGGGAAAAGCTGCGGCGAACGCAGTCGCTATCATACCGCCCATAGAATGCCCAACAATGTGCACATCAGACCATTGATTAGCTTGCCATAGCAGCAGTAAATCATAAACATAATCTAAAAAATGGTAGTGTGCATCACTGCTACGATGATCAGATAAACCATGACCAGGCCAGTCGATAGCAATAATATGAAAGTTATTTAGCCATGGCATCAAAGGCAAAAAACTCGCCGCATTGTCTAACCAACCATGCAAACATACTAAAGTGGGTGAGTTGCTATTTCCACTCTGCATGCCACTAATGGCATAGTCGCCCAGTTCTATGCAATACGGTTTTATCGCACCTTCAGCCATGTTATTTAATGGCTTTATCACGGTTCTTGCTGCCAGTTGTTTGACCTGAAGACCTAATCACTACAGGCGTTCTCACATAGGGATATGGGTGATGCCAATAATATGGTGAGTACCATAGTGGCTGGTGCTGAATCCTAACATCTACCTGTTGAATCTCTTTCCATAGATGTGCATAAGTTACTGCCAGTACAGGATATTGGTACTCATGCTCTCCAATGGTACCTGTGACTTTTTCTTGCAAGCGCCCTAGCACTGTTACGCTTTTACCTTTCTTATAAACCATTGGGTCAAGAAAGCCATCGTAGAAGGCTCTGAATCGTCCTTCTGTTTCATTCTTAACTTTAGGCCTACCAGAATTTGCCAATGGGAAATAAACAATTTCAAGCATTGTTTGATCTTTAAGGTTAGTAACGTCAGCAATCACCCCCCCCCAACGAGCCTGTTTTCCAAGGTTTATTTGATATTGTGAATCAGTCTGCACAAATAGGGCTAATGATTCACCTTCAGCCGTTTGTAACTTACCGGGAAGCGTTGAACATGCTGTAAGAACAAGAAAAAACGTTGCTACTGCAACCTGAATTATCCGCATAGTGTGCTCTCTAAAATTTAATTTATTATTTCTATTATGAGTCAATGTGTTCTACGACACACTTGATCGTTTGACGCGATCATTTTTCGCCAAAAATACCATGCTTGCCACTCCTATACTAAACCAAATAGCAATCCACATCAGTTCTGGAATTAGTGTCAAGCTAGCTAAAGTGGCACTATCGCCTTGTTGATTGTAAGCCAATAAATAAAATGGACTATACAAGCTATTGATAAGCACTAGAGCGCCTAATATTTGCATACTAAACTGTAAATAAGCCGCGTGAGAGTACTTGAACTTTAACAGTACAATGCTAAGTAAAATAGCTACGATAACAAAGGTAAGTGAATCACGTACCCAAAGAAGCAACGAACACACTAACAAGCCCGCTACTAACACATGTACAACTTGTGCCATTCGTTGGTGATAGCTGGCAGACGCATACAATAACATTCCCCAAATTGCCGCCCCCGCATACCCCATAAAACTGGTAAAAAAACGTGAACCGCCCATCGTGGTGCACAGCCCAGCACCGTTAGGAAACAACTCTATCTTTACAATGGCTCCGCCGGTTGCTATTGCTGCCAAGCCATGGCTTATCTCGTGAAAATAACTTTCAAACCATTTGAACGGAATAGAAATGATGGGTATTTGAAGCAAGGCTGCCGCCAATATAAATACCAGCCAAAAGCGATATCTGTGTATGAATCCGTTCGAAGAAAAATCAGTCATTGAGTTGGCTTATGCGTATAAGTCGACACCAAACGTCTGTTGGATACTTGCACGCTGTGCAAGATCACCCACAGATTGATACGCAGAAACTGCTGATAGGTTTTGTTGTGAAGGTTGATCGTAAACGGTTTGACTGCGCTCAATTGTTTCAGTATCGCGCGATGATTGTTGTGGTAAGTTTTGCTGACTAGCCCGACGTTGCTGCTCTTGTTCAACTAGCGCTAGACTTTGTTGGTCAACATCAAATCGCTCTTGTCTAGCAGAAGTATTTGCACTTTCTCTACCTTGATCACGCTCAGCACGCTGTCCTTGCTGAACACGATCACGCTCACGCGGGCTATTTACCTGCGACGTGTTATTAACATTTTGCGGAGCGTTCAGCGACTGCTGACCAAATTCCGGCGGTAGCGAAGGATTAATTTGCATACGAACAATTTATCAAAAACTAAACAAATTACAAAGTACAAAATATAAAGTAATTATAGCTGAAAATTATTATTCTCTACCGGGTAACTTTTTCCATGATACCGTATCTCTCACATAAGTTGGCTGCGCATCTTCTGGTGCAACGCTTTCGCCTTGCTCAAACAAGGCTATGCCACATGGCAGCATCGCCTTAGCATTTGGATAAAGCACTTCAGGTGATTCGCTTTGTGTCTTAAGCGAAGATAATGCCTCAGTATAGGCGTCAAACCCTGTGCCAACCGCAAATGCACAACTAACACCTTCAGGCAACGTCGCAGGTACCTTTTCAGGCGGCAACACTTGCTCTTGATTTACTGGTTGCATGATGCCATTAGCGTCAGCTTGAAACAAACACGTATAGACTTCAGACATACGCGCATCGATGGCAGCTAGCACGCTGTTTTGACCATACTCAGTAAACGCTTGTTGTGCCATGGCTTGCATAGTTGAAATGCCGACTAAACGTAAATCTGCCGCAAATGCTAAGCCCTGAACCACGCCAATACCAATACGCACCCCCGTGAAACTGCCCGGCCCACGGCCATAAATGATACCATCTAATTCTGACAAACTTACGTCAGCTTGTTTGAGAATACGGTCTACCATTGGCAGCAATACTAAACTATGAGATTGCGGACAATGTTCAAATTCATGTGTTACACGACCGTCTACACTCAATGCTACGGAACACGCTTCGGTAGAGGCATCTATTGCTAAATACTTCACTTTAATCTCTCTTCTAAAAACTTTGCAGCTGCACTTACATTTCGCGTTCTACGCATATCAGGTAAGCTCTTCAAAAATACTTGGCCATAAGGGCGATTCACAAGCCTGTCATCACAAATCACCATCACACCTTGGTCGTTAACGTCACGAATTAACCGCCCTACCCCTTGTTTTAATGTAATAACTGCTTGAGGTAGCTGGATTTCAGCAAACGGATCTAAGCCTTGGCGCCGGGCATCTTCACAGCGAGCCTGTAGCAGCGGCTCATCTGGTGAAGCAAACGGCAGTTTGTCAATAATAACACAAGTTAGTTTGTCACCTCTTACATCAACCCCTTCCCAAAAACTTGATGTAGCCAACAATACCGCTTGCTCATCTGCAACGAATTCATCAAGCAACATGCGTTTGCCCATCGTCCCCTGCACAAGTATTGGCCTTGTTAGGCGTTCCGATAATATTTCGGCTACTTGGTTCAGCATACGATAGCTAGTGAACAACATAAAACACGCGCCTTGGCTTGCTTCAATCAGCGGTTGAGCGATATCAGCTAGCGACTGGGCACGAAGTTTATCATTAGCCGCTGGTAAATATCGAGGAATAACCAATTGCGATTGGTTGACATAGTCAAATGGACTCTCAAGCAGTAATTCTGTGGTATCAGACAAACCTAATTGACTGGAGAAGTGTTCAAAAGCACCATTTACCGCCAGTGTCGCTGATGTAAAAATCCACCCAGCATCAGACTCAGCAATATAATGACTAAATTTGTCAGCTACACTTAGTGGCGTTTGATGCAATACTACATGGCGTCGCGTAGTTTCATACCAAAAACTAATACCGTCTATTTCAATATTTGCCATGAGTTCATATTTGGCTAAAAGCGCAAGCGCGCGTTCAAAACAACTGTCGATTGCCTCACTTCGGCCTACGCATAGCTTAATCACCTGATACAAAAAGTCGAGTTCATTTTTAAGTAATGCAAACTGCTTTTTAAACACTGAAACACTGTATTTTTCACGCCAATTGCCACGTTCAGGATCATGAGGGAACAATAAACGAAACTCTTGCGTGGTGCGTTGTAACTTCTCAGCCGCTAAGCCAAGCTGCTTCACATCGGTTAAGCTCGTTTTATATAGCTGAATAACATCCGAGCACAAATCTAATAGTTGCCTACTAGAAAACGCTTCTCCAAAGTACTCGCTGGCAATATCAGGAATTTGATGTGCTTCATCAAATATGACCACATCAGCAGCTGGTATGAGTTCACCAAAGCCCGTATCTTTAAGTGCCATATCAGCAAAAAACAAATGATGGTTGACCACCACAACATCAGCCTCGATGGCTTTCTTGCGTGCATTCACCAAGAAACACTCTTCGATGTTGGGGCAATCTTTGGCGAGACAATTATCAACCGTACTAGTAACAAATGGGAATATTGCAGAACCTTCTGCCACATTTACCAACTCGCCAATATCACCAGACAAGGTGCTGGTTGCCCATTCTTGGATCTTTACAAAGTCAGCGAGCATCTCTGCATCAAGCTGCCCTCGCGTTTGCTTATACAAGTCGAGTCTATATTGACACAAATAATTCGCACGTCCTTTGAGTAATGCAACCTGAGCATCACTCGCCATTGCCTTTAACAAAAGTGGGAGATCTTTGTGAAATAACTGCTCTTGTAAGTTTTTGGTACCTGTAGACACGATTACGCGTTTGTCAGATAACAACGCAGGAACCAAGTAGGCAAACGTTTTCCCTGTCCCCGTCCCCGCTTCGGCAATTAAGGTATGCTTTTGCTCAATAGCAAGCTCCACCTCAATCGCCATATCCACTTGGGGCTGGCGAGGCGCGTAACCATCGATAACTTTAGACAATATACCCGACGTGGAAAAAGCCGTTTCAACAGGAGCCATAGACAAGTAAATTAAGAAAATGTAGCGCTATTATAGGGTGCGTTGTATTTTTTCAAAGTGTTAATTGTTAAACATAGATGTCAAGATGGTGCACATCTTCGTCATCTTCACCTTTTGTTTTATTATTATCAGCATCTGTTAAGTTGTCAGGCTGATTTAATTCCGCCAATTTCTCTTGTTGTAGGCCCAACGATTGCCCTTCTCTTTCTTGTTGAGAATGTTCACCTTGTTCTCGCTCTTCCACATATGAAAGCTCGGCAATTGGATTTTTCTCCTTGTTTACCTGACGCACAGCTCCTTCTTTCGCAGGCGCTTTAACCCGCAATTTTTCGGGTTTAATTGGCACAGGTACTACGCGCGTGAGTTGTGTCGTAAAAATGTCCATTCCACCTTCCCAGTAAAAATTTCACACGTACTTATCTTAATTATCGGTATAAAACCGTAAATCTTTATAACCTTAGACCGAAATTTTATAAAAAACGTTTGAATTACCGCTTGTCATTACAACAAAACAACAGTAATGTAAACACAATCAAAAACACAAAAAGAACAAACCACAAAACCGTCTGTTCACTATTAATTACAGCTTGACTATACAAGTTAGTAGGTTTTGAATAACGAATACTAGGTTTAACAGGTCGAATGATATCGTTCTATAGATTAGCGTCGACCTAATACGTGATTAAGCAGATAGCGAGATAAGCATGTACAACATACTGAGCACCACACTACATCATCATCACCATATGAAATAGCTGCTCAGTATTTCACTGAGGGGCAATGAACCTTTCAGTGGATTTGATGAATTAAATACATTTTCCAACCCCTGAAAGCGTTCACACTTTCAGGGGTTTTTATTTGCCCCAATGGAAACAAATTTATTGAGATTAATAGGAAAATTTATGAATACAGAACCACGCTTACGCATTGCTATGCAAAAATCAGGACGCTTGAGTGATGACACACAGCAGTTACTCAAGCGCTGTGGATTAAAACTAAACGTATCTGATAGACGCTTACTTGCACACGTCACTAATATGCCGATTGACATCATGCGTGTGCGCAGCAGTGACATTCCGGGGCTCGTAATGGACGGAGTGTGTGACTTAGGGATTGTCGGTGACAACACGCTTGAAGAAACAGCACTCGAAAGAAAACGTTTAGGTAGTCCTTCAGAGTATGTAAAAACATCTAGCCTAAATTTTGGTGCATGTCGCTTATCACTCGCAATGCCAGAAGAATTCAACTATACCGGATTAGACAGTTTAAACGGTTTACGCTTTGCGACCACGTATCCGCAATTACTGAAACGTTTTGCTGGTGAAAACGGCATTAATGTTGACTTTTGTATGTTGAAAGGTTCCGTAGAAGTCGCGCCAAGAGTTGGCTTAGCGGATGGTATTTGCGACTTAGTGTCAACAGGAGCGACGCTCGAAGCCAATGGCCTGAAAGAAGTTGAAGTGATTTTCAGATCTAATGCGTCACTTATTCAATCAAGTTCAACGATATCTGAAGAGAAACAAGCAATTCTAGACACCCTATTACCGCGTATTCAAGGGGTAATGAAGGCGCAGGAAAGCAAGTACATTATGCTACACGCGCCGAAAGACAAAATTGCCGAAGTTAGTGCACTTATGCCAGGCAAAGAAACGCCAACAATTTTACCACTTGCTGGGCGCGACGACATCGTTGCGGTACACGTAGTTGCTACCGAAACGTTTTTCTGGGAAACCATGGAAGCACTCAATGCCTTGGGATGCAACTCCATCCTCGTTATGCCAATTGAGAAGATGATGGGGTAATTAAGATGACACTACCCATCATTGAGTGGAATGAATTAAGCGCGCCTGATCAAACACGTGCTCTTAGGCGTCCTGCGATTGAAGAGAGTGAGTTGCTTTCAACTCAAGTGAGAAACATCATCAATCGCGTCAAAGAAAAGGGCGATGAGGCGTTATTCGAACTCACTGAAAACTTCGATAATGTTGCGCTCTCATCGCTTGCGGTTTCGCAAGAGAAGATTGACCAAGCAAAACGCAATATTTCGGTTGAGCGCCTTGCGGCAATAGAAACCGCTTATGCACAAATTAAGCGCTTTCATCAGGCACAACAGTTTAACAACATCAGCGTTGAAACTTCACCGGGCATACAATGTGAGCTAAGAAGTGAAGCCGTTGAAAGCGTTGGACTATATATACCAGCTGGTAGTGCACCATTGCCGTCAACCGTATTGATGTTAGGCGTACCAGCACAGCTTGTTAATTGTCAACGTAAAGTATTGGTTTGCCCGCCCGACAGAAACGGAAATCTGGCAGATGAAGTGCTTGTAGCTGCCAGCCTTTGTGGCATCGATGAAATTTATCGCATTGGTGGTGCACAAGCGTGTGCAGCGTTAGCTTATGGAACGCAAACGATCAAACCCGTGAACAAAATATTTGGGCCGGGGAATCGTTATGTAACTGAAGCCAAAAAGCAACTCGCGCAACAAGTGAATGGATTTGCAATCGATATGCCTGCGGGTCCGTCTGAAGTGTTGGTCATTGCTGATGACAACGCCAACGCGAAGTTTGTTGCCGCGGACTTGCTTTCACAAGCAGAGCACGGGCCAGACAGTCAAGTAGTGTTAGTGTCAGACAGTCGTCGCCAGCTTGTCGCTGTGCAGCAAGAAATTCAACAGCAGCTAAAGCAACTATCGCGCGCGAACATTGCTCAACAAGCGCTACGTCAAAGCCGTCTTATTCTCGCTTCCGATATTGAACAAGCTGCGGATATTTCTAACCGTTACGGACCAGAACACTTGATCTTGCAAACAGATAATGACGAACAATTGTTAACTGGTATCCGCAATGCGGGTTCAGTTTTTGTTGGCGCCTATTCACCAGAATCTGCTGGAGATTACGCCAGTGGTACGAATCACGTGTTACCTACTTACGGTTATTCTAAAGTAGTGAGTAGCTTATCGTTAGCTGATTTTTCACGTCGATTCACGGTGCAGAGGCTCACCCGTGAAGGATTACAAGGCATAGCGGCATGCATAACAGAGCTTGCTGATGCTGAAGGTTTAGATGCCCACAAACGTGCCGTAACTATTCGACTGGAGGAACAATAATGCCTGTTGCCAATAAATTAGCACGTCCAGAACTAAATGACATGGTGCCTTACCAATCAGCTCGCCGCTTGTACGCGGGCAGTGGCGAATTCGAAAGCAAAGTTTGGTTGAATGCCAATGAGGCGCCTGGCTCAGGTGTTTATCAACTCAACGGCAGTTGCATTAACCGTTACCCTGACTTTCAGCCGAGAGAACTTATTGAGGGCTACAGCCAATATTGTGAGGTGCCTGCTGACAACATCTTGGCAACACGTGGCGCAGACGAAGGTATTGAATTAATTATCCACACCTTTTGTCGCGCTTATCAAGACAGCATATTAGTGTGCCCCCCTACATACGGTATGTATGCCATCAGCGCTGAAAACCACGGTGCTAAGGTGAAAGAAGCGCCACTAGTAAACAATCAACTTAATGTTGACAATATCGCCTCCTACCAAGACGAAGTGAAAGTAGTTTTTCTTTGTTCGCCGGGAAACCCAACTGGTAACCTGCTACGAGAACAAGATGTGAAAGCTGTTATAGAGCTTTTTGCTGACAAAGCTATGGTAGTGGTAGATGAGGCCTACATTGAATTTGCCCCCGAAGGTTCCGCGACAAAATGGTTAAGTACTTACGATAATCTCATCGTTTTGCGCACTTTGTCTAAGGCATTCGCGTTAGCCGGGCTTCGCTGTGGTTTCACCTTGGCTAATCCAGCCACAATCGAATTGCTTTCAAAGGTAATTGCCCCCTACCCTGTGCCTGCGCCTGTAGCGCAAATTGCTGCTAATGCGCTGAGTGTTGAGTCGATTATGCAGATGCAAGTTCGCGTAAGAGAAAGTAATTCACTTAAAGAATCTTTATGCGAATGGTTACGCGCACAGCCTTGGTGTGAGCAAGTGTTTGATAGCAATGCTAACTTTGTACTATTTCGCACGCGGTACAAAGATTACTTGTTTGACACGCTCAAAAATCAGAATGTGCTTATTCGCGATCAATCCAAACAACAGCAATTGGCCAATTGTTTACGCATAAGCATTGGCTCGCAGCAAGAGTTGAATATAGTTAAAGACATTATCAGTAACGCCATGATTAACAAAGCAATGGCGAACCAAGTGAACGAGGAAAAGGTTTAGTATGAAACGCCAGCGTATATTATTCATTGACAGAGACGGCACGTTGATCGAAGAGCCCGTTGTTGACAAACAAGTAGACTCATTAGAAAAACTGGTATTTGAGCCGAACGTAATTCCGGTGTTACTGAGATTTCAAGAAGCAGGATACCGCCTAGTCATGGTGTCAAACCAAGATGGTCTTGGCACTGACAGCTACCCACAAGCTGACTTCGAACTACCGCACAACGCCATGATGACGTTGTTTAGTTCACAAGGCATTAATTTTGATGAAGTTTTACTTTGTCCACACTTTGAAAGTGACAATTGTAGTTGCCGCAAACCTAAGTTGGGATTAGTGAGTGACTATTTACAATCAGGTAAAATCGACTTTGCTAACTCTTACGTGATTGGTGACCGACAAACTGACATCCAACTAGCACAAAACATGGGTATTAGTGGCATATTGTACAACAGGGAAGAAAACAGCTGGCCAGCAATAGCCGATGAGTTGCTACTTCAACCAAGAATCGCCAATGTCGTGCGTACAACGAAAGAAACGAATATTAGTGTGGCTGTCAACTTAGATAAATCAGGTGACATTAATATAAACACAGGCCTTGGCTTTTTCGATCACATGCTGGAACAAATTGCGACACACGGCGGCATCAGCCTAACCTGCAAAGTAGATGGTGACTACCACATTGATGAACACCACAGTGTTGAAGATACTGCTCTCGCCTTGGGTGACGCGCTAAAACAAGCACTGGGAGAAAAGCGTGGTATTGGCCGTTTTGGCTTCGTGCTCCCCATGGATGAGTGTCGAGCTGAATGCGCTATCGATTTATCAGGTCGACCGTGGCTGGCATTTGACGCCAACTTTAGCGACAACATGGTAGGAAAAATGTCGACGCAAATGGTTGAACACTTTTTCCGTTCGCTGGCCGACGCTATGGCAATCACGCTGCACTTATCAACCACCGAAGGCAACTGTCACCATCAGGTAGAAAGCTTGTTCAAAGTATTTGGGCGAGCGCTAAGACAAGCGGTTGCAGTACAAGGTAATGAACTACCAAGTTCAAAGGGTGCACTATGAGTAAAGACAAACCAACCTCAATAGTAATCGTTGATACTGGCTGTGCCAACCTGTCTTCGGTTTGGTATGCCGTTGAACGCTCAGGGTTTCAAGCGACCATTACTGATGACGCACAAAAGATTAAAAACGCTGACAAAGTAATTTTGCCCGGTGTTGGTAGCGCAAAACACGCGATGAACAACATTCGCGACAAAGGCTTAGTTGAAACCCTACAGCAGCTCACACAACCTGTTTTGGGCTTTTGTTTAGGCATGCAACTCTTGGCATCAAGCTCACAGGAAGGGAACGCACTTGAAGAAAACGCAGAAACAATTGCGTGCCTGAATATCATTCCTGTAGATGTCGTTGAACTCGACAGCGCAGGACTACGATTACCGCACATGGGCTGGAACAATCTCGTTAATATTGCCTCGCATCCGGTACTTAACGGTCTGACGGAAGAAGACTATGTGTACTTTGTACATAGCTTTTGTGTGCCAGTTAGCGAGTTCACCATTGCGTCGTGCGACTATGGCAAACCATTTTCCGCGGTAATTGCTAAAAACAACTTTATTGGATGTCAATTTCATCCAGAGCGTTCAAGCCAAGTTGGCCAACGAATTATTAGAAATTTCTTAACGATGTAACAAATATCTTCAATATTGAGTATTCGCTTGTATCGCGATATCTATATTGAACAAAATAGAGAACATGATGATGATGATCCCAGCGATTGACCTAATCAACGGTGAAGTAGTCAGACTATACCAAGGCGACTACAATCAAAAAACCAATTACCAGTTCACCGCACTAGAGCGACAGCAAGCCTATGCCAAAGCAGGTGCAACCGTTATGCACTTTGTTGACCTTGATGGTGCAAAAGACAGTAATAACCGCCAAATTGAACTGCTATCAACACTGGTGAAGCACCCTTCCCTTACCATTCAGGTTGGCGGTGGTATTCGCAATGAAAAAGACCTTCAACAGCTTTTCACGCTAGGCGCTGATCGTGCTGTGATCGGCAGTTTAGCGATAAAACAGCCAGAATTAGTTAAGCAGTGGATTTTAAAATACGGGGCTGAACGCATAGTCCTCGCACTCGACACTAAAATTGATGTAAATGGTAATAAAACCTTACCAACGCACGGGTGGATCAGCGAAAGCGGTGTAACACTGGAATCGCTCCTCGCCGAGTACCTCGATGTTGGCGTAAAGCACGTGCTATGCACAGACATTAGCAAAGATGGCACCCTCAAAGGGACAAACGTAGGAATGTATCGTGACTTATGTCAGGCGTATCCAGATATTGAATGGCAAGCTTCCGGTGGCATCGGTTCACTTGATGACATTGCCGCGTTAACAGGTACGGGCGTTGCAGGCGTAATTTTAGGTCGGTCACTACTGGAAGGTAAATTCACGCTCGAGCAAGCTATCGCTCTTTGGCAAAGCAAGGAACAAAGTGGCGACCAAACACCCAAGCGACAAGGAGCAGACTGTGTTAGCTAAGCGAATAATTCCTTGTCTTGATGTACGTGATGGTCAAGTGGTAAAAGGCGTTAAGTTTCGTAATCACGAAGTTATAGGCGACATTGTACCATTAGCGAAACGCTACGCTGACGAAGGTGCAGACGAACTGGTGTTTTATGATATTACAGCGAGTTCAGACCAACGCGTGGTAGACAAATCTTGGGTGGCTAAAATTGCTCAGGTTATCGACATTCCCTTTTGCGTTGCGGGCGGGATAAAAACTGAACAAGACGCGCAGCAAATTTTGAAAATGGGCGCTGATAAAATCAGCATTAATTCGCCTGCATTGAGTGATCCAACCCTCATTTCGAGGCTCGCTGATAAATTTGGTCAGCAATGTGTAGTTGTTGGCATTGACAGCTTTTACCAAGCATCAACCAAACAATACGAGGTGTACCAATTTACGGGTGATGAAAGCAGAACCACTAAAACCCAGTGGACCACGGAAGACTGGGTGACAAAAGTGCAGGCATTGGGCGCAGGTGAGATTGTACTCAACTGTATGAACCAAGACGGTGTTCGAAAGGGCTACGACATTGAGCAGTTGCAAAAAATCAGAAATATCTGCCAAATTCCGTTAATCGCTTCGGGTGGTGCGGGTACCATAGAGCACTTTATTGACGTATTTAACGCAGCAGATGTAGACGGTGCGTTGGCCGCCAGCGTATTTCACAAACAAGTTATTGAGATAAAAGATCTGAAAGCACGTTTAATCGATGCAGGAGTGAGCATTAGACCATGATCATTACAGCCGAAAATATCAAATCATTAGCGTGGGAAAAAATGGACGGATTACTGCCAGCCATCATCCAGCACGCCAAAACGGGCGCGATACTGATGCAAGGTTATATGTCTGAAGCGTCACTCGCACAAACCTTGTCGACGGGAAAAGCCACGTTTTTTAGCCGTTCAAAAAATAGACTTTGGGTAAAAGGTGAAACATCTGGTAATTTTCTACAGGTTCAACAGGTACTTGCAGATTGCGACCAAGACAGCTTGTTATTGGCGTGTTCCCCTATTGGCCCTGCGTGTCATTTAGGTACTGCCTCTTGCTTTCCAGAGCAACAGCTCACCGAGCAAAATTTTTTGAGCGAGCTGGAACAAATCATCGCCAGCCGTCAATCGAATGCCACGCAAGATAGCAGCTACACGGCACAGCTATTTGCCAAAGGCACAACTAAGATCGCACAAAAAGTAGGTGAAGAAGGCGTAGAAGTCGCGTTGGCAGCAGTAGCCGAAACCAAAGAAGACTTACTCGGTGAATGCGCTGATTTGTTCTACCACACCTTGGTATTACTTCGCGATAAAGATATTGATCTGCGCGAAGTTATGGCGGTATTGCAACAACGCCATAGCGAGCGTTCTCAATAACCATGGGTTTAATCGTTTGATTAAGGCACCTTCGGGTGTCTTTTGATATCGGTGGTAAAAAGTATCAAAGCCTTGGCTATCGAATGAACGTAGATTAACAAATAAATTTTGCCTACTGCGTAAGCTATGTTGAAATAAGGCGTCTAAAACATAAGTGCAGAAATAATAAGTAACGCAATGAAAGTCGTAGCAATAAGTGGTGTCTCAGGCTGTGGTAAAACATCAGTGGTTAAGTTGTTATCCCAACGGCTTTCTTGTCCCTATTTACTTTTTGATGAGCATACAGACGATGACACCTACCCTGTTGATATGAAAAAATGGCTCCAACAAGGTGCTAACGTCTCAGCAATTAAAACACCTAGAATGCAAGATGCGCTCGAACAGTTGACAGCAACCAGCGATGCGCCATATGTCTTTGTTGAAGAACCTTTTGGTAGGTGCCGACCGCCTATGTCGTCACTAGTCGACTTCGTTGTTTTACTCGATATGCCAATGGAAGTGTGTCTTTCTCGTATGATTATGAGAAATTTAAATCATCCTTCGAGCGACTCCCTTACCTCTATTCCTCGATATTTATCGATGTATGATGATTACTTTAGAGAAATCTATATTAAGGCAACTGACCAAGTACGAGAAGCTAGCGACTTAATCATTACAGAAATTCAAAATATTGAAAACACAGCGGATATGATTGGTAATTGGCTTAAGCATATAGCACAATACCAGCCTTCAATTTAAGCCTCATTAATTTGCAAGGCGCTAGTATCATGGATAAATGTCACGGATGAAAATTATGACCTTTTATAAGTTACCGACGATAGCAATTTTACTAACATTGTTGCCATTTTTAAATTCAGCAACAGCTTCAGACGAAAAAAACACATCGACACTTATTAGTAACTGCTTAAAGCTCAACGATACTTTATTCAACGCTTTTAAAGAGTCGCTAACGAAACTTAAGAGTGCCAAAGCCACAGTTACTGACGACTCGAAAGCGACTAATAATGCCAGCTTTCATTATCAAAACTTTGACAAAGGCTTCAAAGGCATATGTTCAAATGCACAATTCACTATAGAAAAAAACAAGCCAATTGGAACTAAAGATAATCAACGCTTTGTATTTCTATGGTCAACAGAATTCAACGCTCAAGCAAATGAGTTATCAGCAGAAAACGTAGAATATACGATTGTCCCACCTAAGAATATTAAGCATTGGTTTCAACAACCGTTGTAAGAGAATTGATTTATGGCTCCTCAATAAGAATCAATACGAGCCCTAGTATTTAAATGCAAATCAGTTCTTTTATTGCAAGATGCGCAAGCCTCGACACTTTCGCACTTTATTTTTATAACCTAACCACGCGAATACACGGTAATGCCCTCCCAAGAAGGGCTAACTTTGAGGGGTTTGCCACAGTATTGGGTTGTAGTTTCAAAAACTAACAGATTAGTCGTAACTCACTCTATCTACTTTGTTTTTACTCACTTAACACGCATTAAAACATAGCCTTTCATTTTTTTCGAGGTCGAAAAGCCCGCAAATTTGCCACGTTGAGCTATAATTTTTGAAAGCTTTGGTAAACTCTGGAGTGAGCTCGATGAATATGCACGTGTTAGTTATTGCGGACATAGAGGACGACGATTTTCTTTCGCTTGAAAAGGCGCGCGACATTGCCATCGACATCTCCGCCAGTTTAGAGATTATCAAATTTGTCCACTACGATGCTGACTCAGATGGCCCTATTACTGAATTTGTCGAACAGTCAGCGCAGGATTTCAATGCAATCATTAATGATGTTTTTAAGGCCGACACTAAAGTAAGTAGCAAAATTGTATTGAAAGAAGACATTGATGAATGGCTGGTCGAGCGATGCCAAATGAACATTCCAAAAATTGACCTAGTCATTAAAGGTGGTCATCGTACTGAGTCACTATTTCATACACCTACCGATTGGAAATTGATTCGCCATTTGCATTGCCCCATTCTTATTGCCAGCCATGAAAAATGGAAAAGTCAGGCTAACATATTAATGGCATTAGATTTATCTGACCCTGACAATCATCACTATCAACTCAATGAGTTAATTCTAAAGTGGGGAGCGACATGGTCAAATGCCACTCATACCGCATTGCATGCACTTTATAGCATTCCTATCGCCAAACCGTTACTTGCGTTAGACATTGTCGACAAACACGAAGTCGAAACAGAGAAAGCACCAGAAGCTAAAGAAGATCTCGATGATTTTCTTGAGCAGTACGATATGCCTGACACCATAAGCCACGTTGCAGCCGGCCCACCTGATAAAATCATTCCCCATATGGCAGACGAATTACATAGTGACTTGGTCATTATGGGGTGTGTAGGCCGAGAAGGTATAAGCGGTTTCTTTCAAGGTAATACCGCAGAAAAAGTATTGCACCATATTCGAACGGATTGCCTCATTGTAAAACTCCCTAAACCGCCCACGACATAATTGGTTTTCTGGGTTTGTAACCAAGCGATAGTTCCATTTTTCGGCGTTTCAAATTCAGCCATGCTCCCTTTAGTCATGCAGCCTTAGGGATTAACTTTAGCGAAATTTTTAGGCAATACTATGCAATATCGAATCAGTTTATTTATATTACTCTGTGTTTTTTGGCTGATTAATTCTTCAGCCAGTAATGCGCTGCTGTTATTGCTCGGTCTAATATCAGTACTTTTCGTAATGTTAATGACCGAAAAACTAAATTTGCTAGACAAAGAGTCTCAACCACTACACATGATTACTCGCCTATTGCCATTTTATATCTGGCTACTGAAGGAGATCATCCTCGCGAGTTGTTATGTCCTCAAAAAAATTGTTATACGTCGTCAGCCCGTTAGGCCAGTAACAGTCACCATAGAAACAAACTTTAGAGAGGATTTGTGCAAAGTCATCTTTGCAAACTCCATTACGTTAGTACCTGGCACACTTTGCTTAAAATTGACAAAAAATACGGTAACCGTGCATGCGCTGTCTCAACGGTTAGCAAGCCAATTACAAAACAACGAGCTTGCATTAAGAGTTAAAAAGTTGGAAGACAAATGTTAGAGGCAGCCATTTCCATCATCATGTTGGTCATGCTTATCGCATTAATGCGAGCATTCAAAGGGCCAACACTCTACGATCGTATACTTGCCGTAAATCTGCTTGGCACAAAAACAGTGTTGTTTATGGCAATACTCGCTTTTGTATATGACCGCCACTTTTTCCTCGATATTGCGATGATTTATGCACTGCTCAACTTTATCAGCATTGTGGGTGTTTTACGTTATTTTGAACACCGAGAATCAACTGAAGTAAGAAGGAGTAATAATGATTGATTTACTCTATATTTTGGCTATATCGCTTATTTTTCTTGGCATATTTTGCAACTTAGCGGCAAGTGTCGGTTTGTTTTACTTTCCTGACGTATATACACGCATGCACGCAACAGGGGTTGTCGATACATTAGGTACCGGATTGATTCTGATTGGGTTGATGCTACTAAGTGGTTGGGGAAATGCGTTAGGTAAACTCCTACTCATTTTACTATTTACATTATTAACCAGTCCTACGATTAGCTATGTGCTAGCAAACACGGCGCTCAAACGTGTTCCTGCTGATACCAACGAGGGCTCAGAATGTCCGGCTAACAGTGAAGGAGAAGGCTCATCGAACCACTAATTCACATGGTCATTTTGGGCTTTTTGCTAATGACAGTTTTTGTCATTATTAGCCTGCGAGATTTATTTGCGTCTATCATCTTGATGGGGGTCTACGGGCTATTTAGCGCAAGTTTTTTTGCACTAATGGACGCGGTAGATGTTGCGCTTACTGAAGCGGCTGTCGGGATTGCAGTTTCAATACTGCTACTACTTTCTACGCTTTCGTTTACCGGTCGCGCTGAAAAAAAGTCACGTCAAAAGCCTTTTCTTGCATTAATCATTGTCTTTTTTACTGGTGCACTGTTGGTATATGGCACGTTTGATTTACCACCATTTGGTTCTGCTACCTCGCCTGCACACCAGCATGTTGCGTCTTATTACATCAATGAATCTTACGGTGAAACTGGCGTAGCAAACCTTGTTAGCAGTGTGCTGGCGAGCTATCGTGGCTTTGACACTTTGGGCGAATTGGTCGTCATATTCACTGCGGGTGTTGGCGTGATTTCGTTACTGAGCACTTCACAGAAAGCGCTTAAAACTAATGGCACGACGAATAAACTGGTCGCCCCAATGACCACGCACCACATTCTGAGAATTGTATCGAAAATGCTCATCCCGTTTATCATGTTGTATGCCCTGTATGTGCAGTTTCATAGCGACTTTGGCCCTGGGGGAGGCTTTCAAGCCGGGGCAATTTTTGCTTCGGCCTTAATCCTATACACCTTAATGTTTGGCCTGCAAGCAACCCTCGCCATTACTAGCCAAAGCTGGTTAAAGTTCTTTGCAGCCCTTGGCGTTTTGTTATTTGCTGGCACCGGAATTATCTCTATGCTACAGCAACATAACTATCTTAATTACAATGTGTTAGCGAGCGATCCGATACAAGGCCAACATTTAGGTATTCTGCTAGTCGAACTGGGTGTAGGCATTACTGTCACAGCCGTGTTATTTCAATTGTTTATTTCGTTTACAGGTTACATGCTCAATATCAGGAGGCCAGCATGAACGTTGCTGAATCTTTCAATTACTGGGCGGTAATGATTCTTATGATGAGTGGCCTTTATATACTGATTGCACAGGGCAACCTCGTTAAAAAGGTTATTGGTCTGACCATTTTTCAAACATCTGTCTTTATTCTGTATATCAGCATGGCCAATATTACTGGCGCGAGCGCCCCAGTAATTAGTGAGGCTAGTAGCCAGACTAACCTACTTTTTTCCAACCCCCTGCCTCATGTAATGATACTTACCGCTATCGTCGTTGGTATTTCAACTACTGCGTTAGCACTATCATTGATCATACGAATTAAACGCGCATATGACACGATTGAGGAAGATGAAATTCATGATATGGATGCTCAATGATGAGCAACCAACTGGCAATATTACAAGTTGTCATTCCTTTGATTGCAGCCCCATTGTGTCTGTTAGTACGACACGCCAAATTAACTTGGTTGTTTGCGCTAACAATAAGCGCGTTGTGTTCAGTTATTGCATTGCTTTTGTTGCAACAAGTAACAACACATGGTCCCGTGGTTTACGCACTAGGTGATTGGCAAGCACCTATTGGCATTGAGTATCGTATTGATGTACTAGGGGCTTATTTGCTAACCATAGTGACGTCGATTAGCACGATAATTTTGCTGGCATCAAGTAGCATCAATAAATCAGAATTAAGTAAACAAAAACAGCCATTATTCTATGTTGCATACCTGCTATGTCTCACGGGTATGTTAGGTATCATAGTGACAGGTGACGTTTTCAACCTATTCATTTTCATCGAAATCTCTGCGCTTGCATCCTACACCCTTATTGCAATGGGCAAAGACAGACGAGCATTAACTGCCGCATTTAGCTACCTTTTAGTGGGAACACTGGGAGCAACGTTCATCTTGATAGGGATAGGCTTGATGTATATGCTCACTGGCACACTAAACATGCACGATTTATCTGTACGTTTAGTAGAACTTTCCCAATCACGAACATTGTTTACTGCGTTCTCATTTTTTATTGTCGGGGTTTGCCTTAAGCTCGCGCTGTTTCCGCTACATTGGTGGTTGCCCAACGCTTACACGTACTCGCCGTCAGTCGCAAGTGCTTTTTTGGCAGCAACAGCAACCAAAGTTGCGATTTACATTTTGCTGCGTTTCATTTTTGGTGTGTTTGGTCAGGAGTTTTCGTTTTCCGCATTACCACTACAGAACATTTTGATGACGCTTGGCATTGTCGGTATTTTAGTGGCATCAACCATGGCGATTTACCAGAAAAATGCAAAACAAATTCTAGCTTATTCCAGTATCGCTCAAATAGCATATATGATCCTTACACTTGGGTTTAATAGCCACAATGGCTTACTCGCCACTTTAATTCATATCTTCAATCACGCGTTGATGAAAGGGGCACTATTCTTGGCCCTTGCCGCGGTTATGTACCGCATAGGAAGTATGGAAATAAAGCAATTCGCTGGATTAGGTAAACAAATGCCTTGGACATTCGCTGCTATTGTCATTGGTGGACTTAGTTTGGTTGGCATTCCTCTCACCGTTGGGTTTATTAGCAAGTGGTATATGATCGTTGCCAGCCTTGAAAATGGCTGGTGGCCGGTTGCTCTAGTCATTGTTTTTGGGTCGCTACTTGCCGCAGTTTACGTTTGGCGTATCTTCGAAACTGCCTATTTACAAACAGCTCATGAACCCAATAAGCAGATAAAAGAAGCGCCTTTACGTTTGCTCATTCCCGTTTGGCTACTCACGTTAGCTAACATCTACTTCGGTATAGATGTTCGTTTTACACAGAACATTGCTGAGTTAGCAACCCAGTCAATACTTGGGAGCGCAATGTAATGCAAAGTAATGAGTTGCTTTACGTCCAATTAGCCATACTGCTGCCTGCAACTGCGGCACTAGTACTGCCATTGTTCAAGCGCAGACCAAATATTCGCGAAACCGTGACCTTACTCGCAAGTGCAAGCTTATTTTTAATTTGTATCAGTATTTACTCAACTATCGATTTTAGCCACCAACAATCCATAGTGTGGTTAACAATCTTGCCGCAACTCACCATCAGTTTTTCTGTTGAACCGTTGGGACTGCTGTTTGCGCTCATGAGTAGTTTGCTCTGGTTCATTACCAGCATCTATTCAATCGGCTACATGCGTTACCACCACGAAAAGAATCAAACCCGATTTTATCAATTTTTTGCATTAACCATGACCACAGTCATTGGTATTGCGTTTGCAGCTAACCTATTTACCTTGTACGTATTCTATGAGCTTCTGACACTTTCAACCTACCCGCTCGTCACACATGCTCGAAACCAAAAAGCCAAACTAGGTGGACGCACATACATAGCAATTTTGCTACTCACTTCCTTTTTGTTTTTTCTTCCTGCGATGGTTGGCACTTGGCTCGTCAGTGGGCAAGTCGCTTTTGAATCAGGAGGTTTACTCTCCGCCTATACATCAGAATTAAAGGTTATCGCAATTCTACTTCCTTTATTCTTGCTCGGTATTGGCAAAGCCGCATTAATGCCTTTTCATCGTTGGCTACCTGCTGCGATGGTCGCGCCAACACCTGTTAGTGCCTTGCTACATGCGGTAGCTGTTGTCAAAGGTGGTGTTTTTGCAGTTCTCAAAGTGTGTGTATTCATTTTTGGCGAAAATCTCATCGCCATGCTGCCAACAACGCAGCTATTACTCTATTTGGCCGGATTAACCGTGCTTATTGCCTCACTGATCGCTCTACGGCAAGACAGCCTTAAAAAGCGCCTCGCCTATTCTACGGTGAGCCAATTAAGTTATATAACCCTTGGAGCTCTACTTGCTAATAAGACTGGCATCATAGGCAGCGCAATGCACATGGTCATTCACGGGTTTAGCAAAATTACACTATTCTTCTGTGCTGGCGCGATCATCATAGTCACAGGCAAAACCAAAATCAGTGAGCTCGCAGGTTTAGGGCAACAAATGCCAATTACGATGTCGGCATTTTTTATCGCCAGCTTATCTATCATTGGTCTGCCACCACTTGCGGGCGCTTGGAGCAAGTGGTGGCTGTTACTTGCCACTGCTGAGGCCAAGCAATGGCTTTTATTGGGAATACTCGCACTAAGCTCGTTGATGAATATTTTTTATTTACTCGCGATACCGTTAAAAGCTTTTTTCACTGTACCGACACAGCAAATAAGCGTCAAGAGTGATATTGAAGCACCGATGCCGATGCTTATTGCCATAATCACCTGTACTTGTTTGTGTTTCATATTCTTTATATTTCCAGAGCCGCTGTATGAACTGGCGAGTAGCATTACGCATAGTACATCAGGTCAATAAATTTAGGGGAGCCGAATGAAGAAACAGCGAAAATATTTGTTCGACGATAAACAAAACGTGAAACGTGTCATCTATCTGTTGTATTTGATTTGCGCTTTGCTGTTTGCAATGGACTTTATCGTGCATAGACACGCCAGTCATCCTTGGGATGTTTTACCCGGCTTTTATCCCGTTTACGGATTTATCGGCTGTGTAGTGTTGGTGATTATTGCTAAGTGGATGCGAAAAATCATTATGCGTTCTGAACACTACTACGCGAACAAGAATGCGCAGTCGGCAGAAAAAATGTCAACCAGTAACGGATCAGCACATGCCGATGATTGAACTTCCACCATTTGTGCCTTTTATTGTTGTTGCTGTCATCGTCTTATTTACGCGAGGCAAACTAACGCACGCATTAATGTTACTTACACCTCTTTTAGGGGCGTTGAATCTATGGCATATGAGCACAGGGGCACATGGGGAAGTCACGCTGTTTTCATTGAAACTAACACTCGTACACATTGACAAGTTAAGCCTTGTTTTTGGCTACATCATTCACATTGCAGCATTTCTTGCCATCATTTACGCCTTACACATTCGCGACAAGATGCAACAACTTGCTACCCTTATTTATGTTGCTGGTGCACTGGGCGCCATATTCGCAGGAGACTTAATTACCCTATTTATTTTTTGGGAATTGATGGCAATAAGTTCAGTTTTTCTTATCTGGGCTCGCCGCTCTACAAAATCATTTGCCAGCGGTTTTCGCTACTTTGTTTACCAGTTTATTTCAGGATTGTTGCTGCTCATCGGTACTGTTTTCTATTGGTATCAACACGGCAGTATTGCATTCACGCAAATGTCTTTGCATGACACTGGCACTGCGCTGATATTTATAGCCTTTGGAATAAAATGTGCGTTCCCGATGTTACATACCTGGCTTACTGACGCCTATCCAGAAGCAACCGTTACAGGAACCGTGCTGTTAAGTGCATTAACAACAAAAGTCGCAGTATACGCACTAGCCAGAGGATTTCCAGGAACAGAACTGCTCATATATATTGGCGCGGTCATGACCTGTTTCCCCATTTTTTATGCAGTCATCGAAAACGACCTCAGGCGGGTTTTGGCATTTAGTTTAATCAATCAGCTTGGCTTTATGGTGGTAGGTATCGGTGTGGGCACAGAGCTCGCTATCAACGGTGCCGTTTCGCATGCCGTAAACGACATTCTCTTTAAAGGGCTGTTGTTTATGTCTATGGGGGCGGTGCTTCATATGACAGGACGAATTAATGGCTCTGAGCTAGGAGGGTTATACAAAACCATGCCAAAAACCACTGTGCTTTGTATCATAGGCGCAGCGTCAATATCGGCATTTCCATTGTTTAACGGCTTTGTCAGTAAATCGATGGTGATGACTGCAGTCATCGAACAAGGCTATGGTGGAATTTGGTTGGCACTACTGTTTGCTTCTGCAGGTGTTTTTCATCATGCTGGTATTAAAATCCCTTACTTTGCCTTTTTCGGTCATGATTCAGGGATACGAACCAGCGAACCACCTGCCAATATGTTATTAGCCATGTTTTTCGCAGCGGCGTTGTGTCTGGCCATTGGTAGCTATCCCAACTTGCTTTACCAGTTCTTACCTTTCGAACTTGACTATAGCCCTTATGATGTCTCGCATGTTCTCGCGCAAACTCAGCTTTTGTTTTTTGCAGCACTAGCGTTTGCATGGTTAAATATCAAAGGTATTTACCCACCTGAATTACCCTCTACCAACTTAGATGTAGATTGGCTATATCGCAGATGGCTGCCTTCTCTGTGGACTAGGCTAACAGACCATGTCACGGATGCTTACCACCTTAGCGCCGAGCTAACATTAACTAAACTACGACGTATACTTGAGGTAATAAGAGCGTATCATCGTCCGCACGGCATTCTGGCACGCGCGCAAACGGTGAGTAATATGACCTTATGGATTGCCATATTACTCGCTTGTTATTTAGTACTCAGTTACTTTGGCAGCTACCTAATTTGATTAATCTCGTATCCCGCTTGAGTCTCCTGAATTGGATTGTGCATTGGCCAACGCCTTCTGGGTAATATCATTATAGTAACGAATAGCCCCCACGAAGATTCGATAGTATTTACGATTGGTGATTATTTTCGGCAAGATGTCGCGTGTAGCGCTTAACACCTGTTCAAGAAATTCAAGTTCCGACTGGTCTAGCTCCTCGCCTCTATCAACCTTAGCTTTAAGCCGCTGCAAGGTAGGTAGGAAGAATCGATTAAATCGTTGCAGAAATACAGTAAATATACGTTCTTCTTTCGATATCGGCATTATTGAGACTGAAATAAAATTCGCTAAGCTTATTCAACTATAAGAGTTGTGGTAATGTTGTCAAATGATGACTTTGTTGAAGATGTCGAATTTGCAAAAGTTTAGCAATACGCAGAAAAAACTCCTTTTAGCCGTTATCACCTATCTGAGTTTAGTGGCAATTTTGCGAGCAGAGGAAATTGAAATATTTATCAGAGATGACGTCTATGTAGATTATATAGCGTTTCTTAACGGGCGGGATGTCCTTAACATTACGGATTTTTCAAGCAAAACCATCCGAAGAGATGTGGTAGATATGATTATCGCCCAACAAGCTTTGCGCCTAGGTGGTTTTGATCAGAAATTCCATTATGTACCAGGAAAGCTAAACTTTCGAAATACAAAAATGCTCCAGCTTGGCAAGCTATTAATCAGTTTTGATTCTTACTGGCTGTCTGATGCAAACGCTTTGAAAAACGACATTTATATTTCTGATCCTGTTATTCGCAATGGTGAATATATCGCGGGTATCTACACTAGTCCGAATAACAACAAAGTATTGGCTATAAATGACATAGAAGATCTTAAGCAGTTTACCGCAGTATCAACCAAGAAATGGCGCACCGACTGGGCGACATTAAGCCAATTGCCATTAAAACAGCTAATTGAAGAAGATGAGTGGCTCAGCATGGCAAGAATGGTTGATATCCAATGGATAGATTTTATCTTAATGCCTTTCCATTCTACCCCCGATCAATCGTTTACTATGGACAAGGTAAAGCTTGTGCCCGTTAAAAACATCGGTATTGAACTTAAAGACAGTCGTCACTTTGTCATTAGTAAGAAACACCCGTATGGTAAATCAGCTTTTAGAGCAATTAATAAAGGCCTTCACATGCTAAGACAGCAAGGTGCAATTGAAAAGGCATATCGACAGGCAGGCTTCTTCGTTGACCGTGAACAGGTAAAAATCTTAAACCAATAACCTGTGCATTTTTTGTACAAAAAACTTGAACAGTACAAAATTCATCGGTAATATGCCTGCCCCAACAAGGATAGATATTAACGCTAAGGACTAGCTATGTTCAAATATTGGTCGATCAAAAAATATGGCGCCAAGCTGTTGCCAACGTTAGAAAAACGCTACGGTATTCAAGATTATTACAGCCCTTCGCAAGTACGTGCCACTGTGTTTCAATGCGATTTCTCGCCTGAATTTTTATTACTTGGTTATGTTCTATTTTGTCAACGCCGGTCATTAAATCAGGTTGCAAAAAAAGAATTTCCTCACATCAATGTAGAACAATATACACGAGATATCATTAACTTCTTAGATTCAAAACGCTACCACGGATACCTAAAAGTCTTACATCAACTATGCTAGTTCATTTTAGCCGTTGCTAATTAAGCACAGTAACCAGTAAGATAGCTATTTAGCCACGATAAAGGTTGTATTTATGTCTGCTGTTCAATGGAAACTCTGCAAATTTTCAGATTTAACGATTAACGAACTCTACGATGTACTTAAGTTACGTATCGATGTTTTTGTTGTTGAGCAAACCTGTTATTACCCAGATTTAGATGACCACGACCGTCACCCAGACACACTACATTTGTTTAGTTACCATGGTAGTGAACTTGTCGCCTATTTGCGTATTCTCCCTAAGAGCTTGACCTATGACGACTTTATCTCTATTGGCAGAGTGGCAATTGCCGATAAATTCCGTGGTAAAGGCTTAGCGCATGAAATAATGAAAGAAGCTTTAGCGGCCTGTCAGCGATGTTTCCCAGAACAACCCATTAAGATTTCTGCACAGGCACATCTCGCGAAATTTTATAATCAACATAGCTTCGTACAGGTCACTGATGAATATTTAGAGGACGGTATTCCACATATTGGCATGTGTTACCAACCGACGTCGAGTTAAGGCGTGTTGAGCTATAAAGAAAACTGATCGACCGACTTTTCCAATTTACTTGATAATTTAGCGACTTGTTGACTATGCGCAATGGTCGCTTCTGACTTATCCGCACTTTCCTGACTAAGATTTTCAACCTGCAAGATACTCTCGCTAATGCTATCACTTAAACTATTTTGCTGCGTCGCCTCTTGCGCTATTTCACTGCTATTGGCATGAATAGACTCAATTGCTTGGTTAATCAGCGTTAACGTGTCCAATAGCTGTGCGGTATATTGCTGACAAACATCGGCTTCTTGTTTACCTTTGTCTATATCAGTAACGGCAGCTTCGGTATATTTTTGCAAAGTGGTGATCATGCCGTGAATTTCCGCGATAGATTCTTGTGTGCGGCTCGCCAGCATCCTAACTTCATCTGCGACAACAGCAAAGCCTCTTCCCGACTCGCCTGCCCGAGCTGCCTCAATTGCGGCATTTAACGCCAGTAGATTAGTTTGGTCGGCAATCGCCTGAATGGTGTCAAGTATGCCACCAATGTTGTTAGCTTCCGTTCTTAACGTTGCCATAAGGCTATTCGTATCGTCGAGCATATGTGCCAAACTGTCGATACGTTCGCTAGAAACATTGGCTAACGACTCTAACTCAGTACTTTGATGTTGAGCGTTTGACGTTTCTTGCTCAGCATTGTGTGCTTTAGTTAACACGTTATCAGCGGTTTCTCGCAATTGAGTGGTGATCATCGCGACATTTGCAATTTGATCTTTTTGTTTATTCAATGATGAGGCAACTTCTGAAATCTCGATATTCGATTGCGCAGCATTGCTGTTTAGTTCATGGGCATTTTGGCTAATCTCTCCGATCAACGCCTTTAAGTCATCAACGACCTGATTCACATTTTTGGCCAGCAAACCATACTCGTCATTCGTAGTAACATCCACCTTATTAGTTAAATCGCCTTTAGCAAGCTTAGAAAGCGCGCTATTAACTCTAGCCAATGGCAACACCATTGCACGAATCGTAAAAAATGCAATGAGTCCGCCCAATATGAAAATCACAATGACAACAACAATGGTAATACTCGTACCTTGTGCAACATGCTCAATTATTTTTTCTTGTTCACTGATATATCGCTGTTTTACCAACGCTGCCAATGCTTCTATGGCTTCGACAGACTGCGTGGAACTTGCTCGCTGCATCTCAGCGGTATCTGATAACTGCCCGAGTGAGTTTAAAGCCGACAAGTGTAATGAAAACAAACTTTTTTCAGCCTGTAGACGATGTGTAATGTCATCATACTGCGCCTTAATATCAGCCACCATAGGTTCACTACTATGACCTTCAACTAAGCGTCCCAGATACACGAATAGTTGTTCTGTATTGGTAAGTCCCAAACCTATAGTCTCTTGCAATTCCACAACTGAATTAGTTTCAGTGAGCGTAATGACTTCCGAAAGAGAATCTTTCAAGCTAATAATATAACCTTCTATTTGTACTGAAACGGATGAGATTTGCTCAATGAGCGATTCATTATCTTCATCTTCAATATATGAAAGCTCTATCAACGCTTCTTCCAACACGTTAAGCGCTTCTACAAAATGTGCATGTTCAGTCTTTGTTTGCTCGGTTTGGGCAATGTATGCCTCTTTCAAAGCGAACATTGATTGAACTTGCGCTAAATAATCTTGGTATTTCTGATCGAAAAGGTTGAGTTGATTAACGGCATTTTCACTAGAGAGCAACGGTGGTAAGGCTTGACGGCTTTTGAGCAATTCTGCTTCTATTTGACCAAACTCTGTTTGCAATTGCGATAGTTGTTCGCGCGTTTTAGTCACGGGAATACTAGAAGAAATATTGGCTTGTTTTAATAAGGAAATTTCAATGGCAATACTGCGGTCTTGGGCGGGTGAAGCAAACTCATTAACTTGCTTAGCTGCGCCATCTATCCCACTAAGAATGTTGACCGAGATAATACTGGCAACGATATAGAATACCAGTACAGTACTAAAGCCAAGAATGATCTTACTTGCTACATTTAATTTCATCATAGTTACTCATACCAATTGCATTAAGTATTTAGCCAATTCAGAGCTTCGTCAGGATCGTGGGAACAAAGCAAATTTATGCTGTTGTAGTTATTCTCCCACAAAGAAATTTGTAAAGTTATCACTTTCCTGACGAGCTCCCAAAGGGCGAGTTGTAAAGGCTTATATGCTTCGTTGTTGATTTTAACAAGGTTCCTACATGGATGTAGGATATCAGAGCAACGCAGGACGCAGTTGCCGAGAATAACCATTCTTTGCAATCAACGCCTTGCCTCTAAGCCTTTTCATTCTCGCTGAATGACCAAATATTTAAAGTAATTGGTATTTTACCGCCTTATATATTTATAGCTTTTATCTGGCTCTTTGCGAACTTTCTGATTCAAGGAAGCATTTCAAAAACAATACTCTGAACAAATGTACAATAACAAAATAACACTTTATAAACAAAATTTGATATTTTGCATTAGGTTAACTTAGTTGAGGCTCACCAATTTATCGATGAACTAAACGGATTGAAAATGGTAAGATTTGGCTGAAACTGTGATAAACGCTACATTAACCGTGGGAACAGATGCAGCGTAGAAATAAAAACGAAGGCTTAGAATTAGGGCTACACTGTAACAAATTGGAAAATTAGAAGTACTGATAATGTCGCAATAACAAGAAAGCTTGATAGCATTCCGAACTGACGTTCTTTAGTTACACCAATAGAACTTGAAAGCCCTTTAACATGTAAAACCCTGCCAACAAAAAATAATGCGCCTAAGCTATGAACTACAACTTCATTACCACCACTTAGCTCATAACAAGCAAGTAATAGCATTGCTATTGGTGTATATTCAATAAAATTGGCATGCACTCTAATTGCTTTTGCAAGTGTTTTATTACCATTTGATCCTATGCCAATTTGAAACTTCAAACGGTAACGAATAATGTTTACGCTCAATGCTAAATAAAGTAGCGCTAACAGAGCGAGATAAAGCCCTGTAATATTTAATGAATTCATGAACTTCTCCTTAATTTCAATTACATTATTTAACCAAAGAGGTACTCTTGGGTAGTGTTAAAAGGGATAAATTAAAGAGTATAAGTGTCACGAAATGAAATTTTCTTCAGGCACAAAAAAGCCCGTCATAAAACGGGCTCTTATTAATACGTTGCTAGCAACTTAGCCTTCAAGCTTCTCAGCCAAGATTTGGCTCACTTGATCTACTGGCTGTGTACCATCGATTGTAACGTAGTTACAGTTACCCGCTTTAGCTTCAGCTTGGTAATAATCAACCAATGGCTTAGTTTGTTCATGGTAAATACCTAAACGTTTACGTACTGTTGCTTCTTCGTCATCTGGACGGATTGAAAGGTCTTCACCCGTTTCATCATCCTTACCTTCCACTTTAGGTGGATTATAAACAACATGATAAACACGACCTGAACCAGCGTGAACACGGCGACCAGCCATACGTTCTACGATTACTTCATCAGGTACATCAAATTCAATCACACTATCTACGTCAACGCCGTTTTCCTTCATTGCATCCGCTTGCGGGATTGTGCGTGGAAAGCCGTCTAGTAAGAAACCTGCTTTACAATCGTCTTGTGCAATACGCTCTTTTACTAAGCCAATAATAAGTTCATCAGAAACCAATTGGCCAGCGTCCATTACTTCTTTTGCTTTTTTTCCTAGTTCAGTACCCGCTTTAATCGCTGCACGCAGCATATCGCCAGTAGAAATTTGAGGAATGCCGAATTTAGCCATTAAAAATTGTGCTTGAGTTCCCTTACCAGCACCCGGAGCACCTAATAAAATAATGCGCATATAGTGTAACCCTATATAAGAAATAAATTGCAAGTCGTAAAAGCCCACACTATACATTTTCGTAACAGGGCAAACAAGTAGCAAAACTAAGCAAATACAAAAAAAGGAGCTATTTAGCTCCTTTTTAACGTAAATTGATTAGATTGAATTTTACTTAGTTAGATTCAACATAAGTTTATTCAGCTTAGCAACAAAGCTCGCTGGATCTTTCAAGCTTCCGCGCTCAGCCAACATGGCTTGTTCAAATAATACTTCTGTCCATTGCTTAAACTGTTCATCATCTTGCTCGTCTGCCACACGTTTAACAAGATCATGTTCAGCGTTAATTTCAAAAATTGGCAACGTTTCAGGCACTTCCTGACCAACTGACTGCATCAACTTCATCATTTGGCTGCTCATGTCATGCTCATCTGTTACAATACAGGCTGGAGAATCAGTTAGGCGCTGTGAAAGTTTTACATCTTTCACTTTACCTTCAAGCGCAGTTTTGATGCGTGATACTACAGAATCAAATTCTTGCTCTAGCTTTTCTTTTGCTTCTTTAGATTCTTCATCTTCCATGTCACCTAAGTCTAAGCCACCGCGTGTTACAGATTGAAGTTGCTTACCATCAAACTCTGTAAGATGGCTCACTAGCCATTCATCGATGCGATCAGACATTAGTAATACTTCAATGCCTTTCTTGCGGAAAATTTCTAAATGAGGACTGTTCTTAGCCGCTTCAAAGCTATCAGCCACCACATAGTAAATCTTGTCCTGTCCTTCTTTCATACGCTCAATGTACTCTGGTAGCGATACATTTTGCACAGAAGAATCTTCATTCGTTGAAGCAAAGCGAAGTAATTTAGCTACTTGCTCTTTATTGGCGAAATCTTCCGCAGGCCCTTCCTTAAGCACTTGACCAAACTCATTCCAGAAAACTTGATATTTCTCTTTATCGTTCTTACCTAAACGCTCAAGCATGGTAAGTACACGCTTAGTACAACCTTTGCGAATAGCTTGTGTAACTTTGTTATCTTGTAAGATTTCACGCGAAACGTTTAGTGGTAAATCGTTCGAATCCAACAAACCTTTCACAAAACGAAGGTACGTCGGCATGAATTGTTCTGCGTCATCCATAATAAATACGCGTTGTACATATAACTTCAAGCCGTGCTGCTTTTCACGGTTATACATGTCAAACGGTGCTTTAGAAGGGATATATAACAAGCTAGTGTATTCAGTTTTACCTTCTACTTTGTTGTGTGCCCAAAGAAGTGGATCGGTAAAATCGTGCGATACATGCTTATAGAATTCGTTGTATTCTTCATCTGAAACTTCAGATTTTTCTCGCGTCCAAAGCGCAGTTGCTTTGTTCACGGCTTCCCACTTAGCAGGAATAGCATCTCGCGCTTCAACAGCAGGCGTAACGACGTTACCTTCGTCATCTTTAACTTCTTCCACAGCTTCAACTGCAGGTACTTCAGGCGTTAACATTTCAACAGGTACGGAAATGTGATCTGAGTATTTAGTCACAATCGACTTTAAGCGCCATTCATCAGCAAATTCTTTTTCTTCTTCTTTTAAGTGAAGAATAATGTCGGTTCCGCGATTGGCTTTTTCAATCTTCGTCGTTGTGAATTCACCTTCACCAGCTGAGCTCCACTCAACACCTTCACTTGCCGGTACACCTGCAGCACGCGAACGAACGGTAACATGGTCAGCCACGATAAATGCTGAGTAGAAGCCAACACCAAATTGACCAATTAATTGAGAGTCAGATGCCTGATCGCCAGAAAGCTGAGAGAAAAACTCCGCCGTACCTGATTTTGCAATAGTACCTAGATGCTCGACGATTTGATCGTGAGTCATACCAATACCATTATCTGAAATAGTTACCGTATTATTTTCTTTGTCTGCACTTATACGAACACGTAATTCACCGTCACCTTCATATAAATCTGCATTTGATAATGCCTTGAATCGAAGCTTGTCTGAGGCGTCAGCGGCATTCGATACTAATTCACGTAAGAAGATTTCTTTATTGGAATACAATGAATGAATCATTAATTGAAGCAACTGCTTTACTTCAGTTTGAAAACCATGAACTTGTTTTTGACCTGTCTCAGCCATCTGAAACATCTCCTACTTTACTAATTATTCAACTTAACTACTGACTAGCCAACACCAAAATATTAGCTAGTCTGTCTAATTGATTATTAAGTGGGGATGCTCGAAAAGTTTTCAAGACAGCGCAGCAAAAAAATCGCAGCGCACATATTATCGTTTAGTCAAAACTAATGTGTTTTCTTCCACTCAGTGCATGAGAAAGGGTATTACCATCTACATACTCTAATTCGCCGCCTACTGGTACACCATGGGCAATACGCGACACATCTACTTGATATTTTCGTGCGAGATCTGCGATATAATGCGCAGTTGCCTCGCCTTCAACCGTAGGATTGGTTGCCAATATAACCTCACTTAACGATTGAGATGCGAGCTGTTGTTCCAATATCTCAAGCCCAAGTTCAGCAGGACCAATACCATCAATAGGTGACAAATGCCCCATTAAGACAAAATATCGTCCTTGAAATTCACCCGTTTGCTCTATCGCTATAACATCTGCAGGACTTTCAACAACACACAATTGACCCGATTGCTGACGTTTGGGACTAGCACATATTTCACATGCGTCTTCCTCGGTGAAATTGCGACATTGCTGACAATGACCAATATGCTCCATCGCATGCTTTAATGCTGTTGCCAGTTTACTGCCACCTTGTCTATTGCGCTCCAGCAAATGAAATGCCATGCGTTGTGCCGATTTTGCACCAACACCAGGCAACACTTTGAATGCATTAATCAATTCTTGTACTAACGGACTAAATTTCATCTCGATTAAGTTAACTACACTAAGATATCGCCAGTGTATCACTATCTTTTACTACGTCAAAAGAACTCGTTTCTAACAACGATGACAAAAAACAAACAAACCACATTGGTCGTGATACACTTGGCACTTCTTGTAGAACTGCATATAAACAATGAAAAAAGGGATACGCCATTGCTTTCAAATATCATTATAACCTTTGTCATTCTCATCGCAGCCACCGTTATTTTATCAAGGTTGTTTAAGCTGCCACTAAATATATGGCTCATATTCTTGGCTCAGCCATTCGTGATGGCAGCTGGCCCTGTTATCGTATTTATTGGCGGAATTTTGAGTACTTCTATGGTTGAAGACCAATCTCTGGCGACATTACCTGTTACAGCAATGATATTAGGTGTTGCTCTTTCCGCAGTACCTGCAGCCCTTACCGCCAAAAAGCTCGGTCGAAAAAACAGTACGCTTATTGGATTCTTCATTGGATTTATCGGCAGCATAATCGCGTGTATTGCAACTCAAACATTGAATTTTGTATTGTTTTCTTTCGCGAGCTTACTATTAGGTGCGTGTACCGCCTTTGTTCAGCAATTACGTTTTGCTGCTATCGACAGTCTGCACGATACAAAAGACGTTCCAACAGCACTTTCAATATTAATGCTAAGTGGTATTTTTTCAGCGTTTTTAGGACCTGAGATTGCGGTGGCGGCCAAAGACTGGTTAAGTTCACCTCAAGGGTACACCGGAGCTTTTGCTGTACTGGCCGCAATGAACGTTGTAGCCATGTTGATCATGCTGAAATTCAAGAACCCTGCTACACACTTACAAGAAGCATCTGGCAACGCACGTCCATTACTCACTTTAATGAAACAACCGATTTTCTTGATCGCCATCGCATCTGCCGCCATTGGATTTGCATTGATGAGCTATCTGATGACTGCGACTCCCCTGAGCATGCACCATATTCATGGCCATAGCCTACAAGACACCAAATGGGTCATTCAAAGCCATATTGCGGCGATGTTTATTCCATCATTGTTTACCGCATTTCTTGTTAAGCGCTTTGGTCTAGGATTCTTATTGATATTCGGTACCATCATTTACGCTGTTGTCGCTGTTATCGCATTTTCTGGCGAACAAGTTGTTCACTATTGGTGGGCGCTATTATTCCTAGGTATTGGTTGGAACTTCCTATTTTTAACAGGCACTTCATTGTTACCGCAAAGTTATGAACCTCATGAAAAGCACAAAGTGCAAGCTGCGAATGACTTCATTATTTTCGGCGCACAGGCACTCGCATCATTACTCGCTGGTTGGGTATTGTTCAAAGCAGGCTGGCATGGGGTCGTATTGTCTAGTCTTCCCTTTATTGTGATATTATTGATAGTTTCTTGGTACTACACAATGCGCGGTAATCGTGAGGTAGCTCGGCAAGGCTGAATACGTATGCAAAATGTTGTGAATGCCTACTACCTGTGATTAATATAATCGAATGCTGGGCTTAGCCTGTTATCAAGCAGGTAGAGCCCCAAATAACACATCGGCATTCCCCTTGTGACAACAAACCTATAATTAAAATTACAACATTTATTACCAGCAGGATCAGTGTCAAATGCAAAGCTCTATTCAACCTAAGCAAAAGCCTACCCTGAATTTTTGGCAAATTTGGAACATGTGTTTTGGCTTTTTAGGTATTCAGTTTGGCTTTGCCTTACAAAATGCCAACATCGGCCGTATTTTTCAAACGCTTGGGGCTGACTATGGCAACATGGCAATTCTCATGGTCGCAGCGCCAATTACAGGTTTAGTTGTACAGCCTATTATTGGCTATTTCAGTGACAAAACATGGAATCGTTTAGGTCGTCGTCGCCCTTATTTTCTTTGGGGAGCGATTGCTGCCAGCCTTTCACTCTTCATCATGCCAAACTCACCAACCTTGTGGATTGCCGCAGGTATGTTATGGATCATGGATGCCTCAATTAATGTATCAATGGAGCCATTCCGCGCATTTGTAGGTGATATGCTGCCGCCCAAACAACGTGCAACAGGTTATGCGATGCAGTGTTTTTTCATTGGTGTTGGCTCTGTAGTTGCGTCAGCACTACCTTGGATGATGACCAATTGGTTTGATATAAGCAATACTGCGGCTCCCGGTGAACTGCCTGACTCTGTAAGCTTTGCGTTCTATATTGGCGGGATTGTATTTTTACTTGCTGTACTTTGGACCGTTTTCCGTACCAAGGAATACTCCCCACAAGAACTCGCTGAGTTCAACCAGTTCGAAGACCCAACAAGTCATATCGAAGAAAGACCCATTCGTGCAACCAGCAAATATTTTCGTCACGGTTTTACTTGGTTAGCAGCAGGTGTTGCTACATCAGCTCTCGTCTATTTGTTTATTGATAAACTCGATAAAAGCCTATTTATCTTAACGGGTGGGTTAATTGCGTTTGGATTGTGCCAATTATTTACTGGTCATCTACAACGAAAGAATAAACAAGAACATGGCTTTGCTGTGGTTATCAATGATTTGTTTGCGATGCCTGAAACCATGAAGCAACTTGCATTTGTACAATTCTTTTCTTGGTTTCCGTTTTTTGGCATGTGGACGTATACCACGGCTGCAATTACTGACTTCCATTACGGCACGTCTGATGTAACATCGAAACTCTATAACCAAGGCGCAGATTGGGTTGGCGTGTTGTTTTCTACCTACAACTTAACGTCAATTGTTGCCGCTATCTGTATTCCATTTGTAGTAAGAGCATTTAACTTACGCATCGCGCACATGATTAACCTATTGCTTGGTGGTATTGGTTTTATCTCATTTATCTTTGTGAAAGATCCAACTTACTTGGTTATTTCGATGATAGGTGTAGGCTTTGCGTGGGCGTCAATTCTTTCTGTTCCTTATGCAATATTGGCAAATGCTTTGCCACCTAACAAGATGGGCTTATATGTGGGGATTTTTAATTTCTTTATTGTATTGCCACAAATATTAGCAGCGAGTATTTTAGGTTTACTTATTACGAAGGTATTCGACAATCAACCGATTTACGCGTTAATTGTTGGTGGTGTAAGCATGATTTTCGCAGGCATATTAACACTGCGCGTAAGAGAAAATGAGCAAACCAACGTGCCGAAAACACCTGTTTCTGCTACGTAAACATTTAACAATAGCAACCCACTAGTGTTAGTGCTAATCTGCATAGCAGGTTAGCACTATCGATAATTATCAATGCATCTATTTAACGTTTTTGGTAAACCAATGTCGGTTATAAAAGAGAATGACCAATGGCATCTTTATATTGAATCTGATACGAGTATTCGCAGGCGCGTTTACGATGTAGTCATTCCTTCTGAGCTAGAAGAAAATCAATTAGCCTCATATCTAGATGATATTTTTCACGAATGGGCCAGTGAAAAATTTCCGAGTGTTTTCAAAATTAATTAGCATTGGAGCCCGTGTAAAACTATCTACTATGGACTTAAACAAACAACTCTCTTTTATTCTCGAGCTAGACAAACTCAAGTCGGTATATCGAAAAGCTCTCATCAAAACTGACAACAATCGCTTTGAAAATAGTGCTGAACACAGCTGGCAAATTGCGCTTGCTGCCCATGTTTTAGTGGAGCACATTGAGCATGATGTTGATATTAATCGCGCCGTGCAAATGCTACTGATTCATGACATTGTTGAAATTGACGCCGGTGATACATTTGCATTCGCAGAAACAAATCAACTTGAGCAACAACATGCAATCGAACTTGCTGCGGCCCACCGCATTTTCGGTTTACTACCAGAAGTTCAATATCAACACTTTTTATCTCTATGGCTGGAATTTGAGGAGTGTACGACACGCGACGCTCAATTTGCCAAAGCGGTCGATCGCATTTTGCCTTTAATTCAAAACATGGCCAATGAAGGTGGTAGCTGGGTACAACATAGTGTGACTAAATCTCAAGTATTGGCTCGAAATAAGTATGTAAAAGAATTGTCTGAAAAGTTATGGTGTTATGTAACCGAACAAATTGACATTGCCACCAAAAATCAATGGTTGGTTGACGCTTAGCTCTCCTAATGCTTGCCGGGAGAGTCTTCTAATAAGCACTCTTTTTTTGAAAACTCTTCCACTTCAACAGCTAATCTGATTCGTGCCACACATTTCCCCAATTACCCCCTAACGAACTATCGCCTGCAATATTTTTGTAAGTTGCTATTTTTTGTCTACTATTTAAGTGGTAGTCCAACTAACACAAAAATTATTCGAAAAACAGGTAATGCATATGAAACACTTTCAAAGTAAGAAAAATCTACTTTTAACTTTGTGTACATTTATCGCATTGCAGTCTTGGTCATTTCTCTCAGTGGCCGAAGTATCCGTAATCGTTCATAAAGACAATAACGCAAGCCTCGATAAGAAGGCAATAAGTAAACTATATTTAGGCAAATCGAAAAAGTTCGATAATGGCAGAACGGCGTTATTGCTTAATGCAGCAAAAGGCTCGCCTGTAAGAGATGAATTTAACAAGAAAGTGATTGGCCGTTCAAGCAGCCAAATGAATGCGCATTGGTCTAAGCTCGTATTCACTGGTAAAGGAACACCTCCTAAAGAAATAGACTCAAGTTCAGAAATTGTCTCTACCGTTGCAGAAAATAAAGACACCATAGGATATGTCGAATCCAGTGCTGTAACAGACGCAGTTAAAGTTATTGCTACATTCTAGGAGTCATCTCATGAAATTTTCCAATTTGATGTTAGTGTCAGCACTAACACTTACACTAACGACTGCCGTTAATGCAGAGGTTAATTTTAGTGGCTACGGCTCCATTGTTGCTGGTATGGGGCTCAATGAAGGTGAACGTTTTACCGCTGACTTTTTCGAAGTTGGGCAGTACGAAGACAAAGTAACCTTTAAACCTGAGTCGATGATAGCCATTCAAATGACAGCTGACATTGACGAAAAACTTAGATTTACAGGACAACTCACCAGTAAAGGGTCTGACGACTTTGAACCTGAATTTAGTTGGTATTATCTCACCTACGAAACAGAAAACGATTGGACCATCATGCTCGGCCGTCGAAATATTCCAATGTATTACTATTCCGAGTTTTATGACGTAGGTTATGCCTATCCTTGGATGCGTCCGCCATCGAATTTGTATTGGTGGCAAATCGTCCAATTTAACGGCATTCATGTCTCACGAGATTTTTCGTTAGGAGACTACGCCAGTAATGTTACGGTGTATTATGGAAACGAATTTTCCGATGATAACAAGGAAATGGGCTTTTATGCCGAGCAGGGATTTTTTGGTTCTGATGTTGTCGGTGTCGATGAGGATTGGCGCCACATTACAGGGGTTAACTGGAACATTTCAGGTGAAATTTTTGATGTCCGCTTTGTTTATATGCAACATTTACTTGATAGAGACTTTAGACTCGACAATGGCGGTACTCGTGTTGGCTTAAGGACTTCACAAACATTTTATGGTGTAGGCGGTTCACTTAACCTTTTTCCCGTTACTGTACTGTTTGAATATAACTATGTTGAGAGACATGATGACGTTGAAGATACTTGGCCAACATTTATCGTTTCAGCAGTGTACAACATTGACGACTTTCAACCTTACATTAGCTATTCCAAAGCTGACCAAGAACGAAACACTGGTGATGATTTTGAGCAGCATTATTTAATCAGCTATGGCGTTCGCTATAACTTTTCACCGTCAGCGTCACTCAAAATACAATACGACGTGTTTGAAGACCAAGGCGGCCCGAATGGTTGGGATTTCCACGGAGATTCTGAAACAATCAGCTTAGGCGTTGATTTTGTATTTTAGTGGTAGCTTTCAGGAAGTAATTCGCCTCACTGTGGGTGATTACTTCCTATTCCATTTGATTTAACTAGCAAATTTCCAGTTTTGTACAACAATTAAGAAGACAACAAATACAAGTGTCATACTAAAAACTATGCCAAGCAGAGGGTGTTAACATGGCGTTCAATAATGTACTGAATGATCTTAATATAACCACTAAAATACACGGTATTACCATACTCGCTGTATTTGCCTTTGTTGTCGCAGCCATCATTAACTACAACACAATTAAAGATAACGAAGAAGCACTGAATGAACTAAAAACCAAAAGCTACCAATCAGTAAAAACATCAACCATTAATCGATTTTTAATAGAAAAACTCGATGAATTCTATGGACAGGCTGTTACATTAGGTGACGAAGAATACTTGAATAAAGCCAACGAAACACTTGCAGAGATTGAGTCGAATTTAAAACAACTAACTCAATTAGACAATAGCTTAAGAGCATCTAACGATCAGGAAAAGCTCACTGAATATGCCCAAATTGCTGGTCAAATAGCTCAATCGATGATCGACGGTACTGCCGATTTTTCAAAAATCCAACAGGATGCACAAACAAAACAAGCAAAATATGATGAATTGATTGAGCGCTTTACCGCGATTCAACAAAAGTCTGACAACCGATATCTTGAGCTGATAAACAATACCGAGGAGCGTTCTCATAATTCATTAGTGTTAATGTTAACCATCAGCACTATTATGCTAATTGGTTTAATTATTCTCGCAATCGTCATCGCCAAAGCGATTGGTGACGCTGCCAGTGATGCGGCTGGCTCGTTAGAAAAACTCGCAAGTGGTAAAGGAAATCTAAGTTCTCAGTTAGCAGTACGCTCTAATGATGAAATAGGACAAGTTGCTATTCATTTCAATGCCTTTATTAGCTTACTTAGAGAATCTGTGATGGGCGTAATGGCTGTGGTTGAACCCCTTATGGAAAATTCCACACGATTAGTGCAAGGAATGGAAAAAGCTGAACGCGCCACCAATCAACAATCTAATGACGCCAAAGTTGTTCATCAATCAATGGAAGAAATGCGCCACAGTGCTGGTGACATTTCTAGTAGCGCAGTAAACGCTTCTGAAGCTGCGCAAGCTGCCGAGCGAGAAGTGGAAGAAAGTTTAAAGCAAATTAAACAGTCAGTCACTACCTCGCAAACTTTAAGCCAAGAGATCGACAGTGCAGCAAATACGATTGATCAACTCGCGAGCGACACGCAGAATGTGAGCCAAATTCTAAACGTGATTACCTCAATCGCAGAGCAAACCAATTTACTCGCGTTGAATGCAGCGATCGAAGCAGCACGTGCTGGTGAACAGGGGCGTGGTTTTGCGGTCGTTGCAGACGAGGTTCGGGAGCTGGCCTCTAGAACGGCTAAATCAACCAACGAAATAAGAGAGCTACTAACCGCCCTAACAACTGGTGCAAACGAGTCTGTTGGTGCCATGACGAAAGCAAGAGATATGGCCAAAGACAACGCTGATGCGGCCGAGCAAACAGGCAGTTCAATCAGCCTTGTGTCCGAACAAATTCTATCGATTAATACCATGAATGCTCAAATCGCTACTGCTACTGAACAGCAAACCAATGTAGCTTCAATGGTTGTAGATAACGTCACCAGCATGCATGAATCATTCGAAAGTACCCTAGCCGCACTAGAAGATATACGTAAAGTTGCAGAAAACCTGCATTTACATTCTGATAGCCTGCTTGATGCGACCTCGAAGTTTGATGTATAGCTTATAGTTGCTATAAGTTCATTGATTTTTCTTTAATAAAATCAATGAACAATCGAGACAGGCTAGACGGCAAAGCATTGTTCGGCCATACCAAGTGAATGTCGATAGGTGCAACACGCCATTGTGGTAACAACCTGACTAAATCACCTGACCTTATTAAGGCATCGACCATAAACAAAGGGGGCGTAGCGACTCCAGCCCCACTTTCACATAAGCGACTCAAATAATCGACACTGTTTACCGTATGCTTTCTAATAAAACGAACTTCGTATTCTTCAACAACTTGATCGCTGTCACCTTTGTAACGGATTAATTTGCGACTATCTTTTAGCATGGCAAGCGATAACCATGGCCAGCTGCTGAGTTCTGCTGGGTAGGCAGGCAAATCAAACTGCTCAATTAGTTCTGGCGTGCATACCAGTACTCGCGTAATATCGCCAACTTTCACTGTTTTTAGCAACGAATCTTGCATTTCTCCCAAACGCACAGCGAGATCAATACCATGTTCAATGAGGTTCGTTCGTTCATCCGTGCTTTGAATATTCAAGCTTATATTGGGGTACCTCTTCATAAAGTCGGCTACGTAAAGTGAAAATTGAGAATGAGCAAGTAATGTAGGTACCGACAACGTTAAGTTACCGTATGAGTTATCTGATTTGGATGAAACGCTATTAAGCCCACTTTTGGCGAACTGCAACATTTGTTGAGCATGTTCAAATAAGGATCGCCCTTCATCCGTCAATGAGAGTTTTCTAGTAGAGCGATAAAGCAATGTACAATCTAATCGTTTCTCCAACGTACTAATGTGATGGCTTATCACTGACGGCGATAATCCCAACTTTTCTGCAGCACCACGAAATGAACCGTGTTCGACTGTTTCAACGAAAACTGCCATAGGTTTTAAATCATCAATCACTATGTCTCAGCCCCTACCCTCATAAATAAACCCGATCAACTAATTAATATAAGAGTAACCTTATTACCTCACTAGATCGAACAAACAAATCGATTTATCACATCTAATAAATCAAAAACTAAAACGCTAAGCTGAAAACTGAAAAACACTTTAGTTTATGTTCATATCGAGGTTCACATTATGAGTATCTATATCGCGATGAGTTTGTATGCACTCTCTATGTCACTTTCACCGGGGCCTGTGAATTTGATGGCTCTCACATCAGGTATCAATCAAGGGCTCCCCAAAAGCATTCCTTTTGTAACAGGCGCATCTGTTGGTTTCATCGCCCTCTTCTTTCTAGTTGGCATTGGGTTTGGTCAGCTAACATTGCTACTCCCTAGCCTAATGGTAATTTTGAAAGTTTCTGGCATCGCATTTATGTTATATGTGAGCTATTTACTTTTTAATGCTTCCAGCAATGTATCGTTATCTAGCCAATACAATACCACGTTCTGGCAAGGAGCTATCATGCAATGGCTCAACCCTAAAGCATGGATGGCGTCTACAGCCGCGGTTTCAGCATTTGAATTAAATATTTTCGCTAACCTTGTTATTTTTTGCGGTATTTATCTGGTTATTTGTTTCACTTGTATTCTTGCTTGGGCAGGTGCTGGAAACCTTTTGCAGCATTGGTTAAAACAAGAGCAACGAATGGCAATTTTTAACAAAACAATGGCGGTAGTTTTAGCATTAGTCGCAATGACAGTTTTACTTATCTAGTTGATAATTAAAAAACTGCTCATATTGATATTATTAGTATCTTTTGCTTTTACAGGGATAGTTAATGACTCAATTTGAACAGTTGTTTCAATCGCCTATTGTTATTTGGCTGATGTTGTGTACGTTAGTTGTACATTTCATAGGAATGACAAATTTTCTGTTTGGCAAGGCTAAACGCATGTCAAAAGGAGCCGTATTATTCTTGATGCTTTTTCCACTTATCTCCTTATTTCCGATACCTCCGCCACAATATGAAAACATAGACGAAGCTAAACAGGAGCAAAAAAAGCGAAAGTCATCAGAAGGAGACGACAAAGACAAATAGCTTTACAATGAACAAGCGTATTAATCACTTGAATCACTTACGATGGCTGACCCTGAAATTATAATTGAGTCGTACAACAAGAACTGGCCATTGGCATTCACACAAGAAAAAGCACTGCTTGTTAAAATTCTAGCACCGTGGTCAACTGGCAATATTGAACATGTTGGCAGTACTTCTGTACCTGACTTACCCGCAAAACCTATTATCGACATTATGGTTGGCGTTGAATCTTTGCCTCAATCGCTCGATGCAATTCCTATACTTGAACAGAACGGCTATTGTTATTACCCATATAAATCAGATGTTATGCATTGGTTTTGTAAACCTTCGCCAGAGGTTCGCACGCATCATGTACATTTGGTACCGTTTGAAAGTCCGTTATGGCAAGAACGTATAGGGTTTAGAGAAATTCTTCGAAAAGATAGTAAGATTAGGCAAGAATACGCCCAGCTAAAATATCAACTAGCTGAGCGTTTTCCTACTGACCGAGAACAATACACGCAAAACAAATGGCCATTTATTCAACGAGTATTGCAAGGGGCATAATTAACTACAAATACTTCGCATGAAAACGACAATGTGCGTCAATAAAACTCGCGATAAAGTAGTAGCTATGATCGTAACCGTCGTGTTGATTATACGTAATCGGGTAGCCTACTGATTCTGCCGCGGCTAGTAATAACTCTGGCTTAAGCTGTTGTTGCAAAAACTCATCGTCACTACCTTGTTCAATTAGCATCGGCAACTGCATTTGCGATTTTTTAAGTAATTCAACTGCATCATGCTCACGCCAAGTTTCGTCCGCATCACCTAAATACGCTGAAAAGGCTTTTTGTCCCCATGGGCATTGCATAGGAGCACAAATTGGACTAAATGCAGACACCGATGTATAGCGTTCAGGATTGCGCAAAGCAATTGTAAGCGCGCCATGTCCTCCCATAGAATGTCCAGAAATAGCGCGTTTCTCAGAAACCGGGAAGTTAGCTTCAATGATATCAGGTAGCTCTTTTACAATGTAATCATACATTTGGTAATGCGCCTGCCAAGGCTGCTGGGTGGCATTTACGTAAAACCCAGCACCTTGTCCTAAATCATATCCCTCGTCGTTCGCCACGTGCTCGCCTCTTGGGCTAGTATCTGGCGCAACCACCACTAAACCTAATTCAGCTGCAATGCGCTGCACACTAGACTTCTGCATGAAATTCTCATCTGTGCACGTAAGCCCAGATAACCAATACAACACAGGAAGTTTGTTACCTTCTTCTGCTTGTGGCGGTAAATAAACAGCAAAGGTCATATCGCAGTTCGTAGATGTAGATGGGTGGCGATAGCGTTTATGCCACCCACCAAAACTCTTATTCTGGCTGATAAGTTCTATCATGTCATTTCTCCACATTGATTGTTACTTATCAAAATGAATGACAGAACGAATACTTTCGCCTTTATGCATCAACTCAAATGCGTTGTTTATATGTTCTAAGCTCATAGTATGAGTAATAAAGTCGTCTAGCTTAAACTCACCATTTAGGTATCGTTCAACGTAATCAGGTAATTCTGAACGCCCTTTCACACCACCAAAAGCCGTGCCGCGCCATACACGTCCGGTAACCAGTTGAAATGGTCTTGTTGAAATTTCTTGCCCTGCGCCCGCAACACCAATGATCACCGACTCACCCCAGCCTTTGTGACAACATTCAAGCGCTGAACGCATCACGTCAACGTTGCCGATACATTCAAAAGAATAATCAACACCGCCATCGGTCATTTCAACAATCACTTCTTGAATTGGTTTTTCAAACGTCTTTGGATTAATGCAATCAGTGGCACCTAATTTTTTCGCGAGCTCAAATTTACTTTCGTTGATATCAATAGCAATGATACGAGATGCTTTTGCCATCGTCGCGCCAATTACTGCCGATAGACCGATGCCACCCAAGCCAAAAATAGCAACTGTTGCCCCCTCTTCGACCTTAGCGGTATTCATTACCGCGCCCATGCCTGTAGTAACGCCACAGCCAAGTAAGCACACCTCTTCTAATGGTGCTTTGTCATTTACCTTTGCCAACGATATTTCAGGTAGCACTGTGTACTCAGAGAATGTCGAACACCCCATGTAGTGATAAATTGGCTGTCCATCTTTATAAAAACGCGTAGTACCGTCAGGCATTAACCCTTTGCCTTGCGTTTCCCTGATTTTTTGGCATAAATTCGTTTTACCAGACAAGCAAAACTTACATTCGCCACATTCTGGTGTGTATAACGGAATCACATGGTCGCCAACCTGCACACTCGTAACGCCTTCACCCACTTGTTCAACAATGCCACCGCCTTCGTGCCCTAAAATACAAGGAAAAATGCCCTCAGGGTCTTCACCCGACAAAGTAAAAGCATCGGTGTGGCACACACCGCTAGCAATAACGCGAATCAACACTTCACCCGCTTTCGGAGGCATTACGTCAATTTCTTCAATAGATAATGGCTGATTAGCCGCCCATGCGATAGCGGCTTTCGATTTAATAGCTTGAGTTGTCATGATTTTCCTTAACTTTTCTTGTTGCCTTAATTAAAACAAACTTCCTTGAAATTGCATACTCAATTTAGACTTTCTGTTGTTAACAGCACAATCTTTCAACATTCCCCCGTTTTATACATTGCCGCCACCATAAAGCCAAATTTGGCGCGAAATATACGTTATCGTCTACAATTAACACTAGAGCGTGTTGAACTTTGATGAACAAATTTTGTTCAACTTGAGCGTGCATTGATCGCGGCGCTCGCTTTGTAACATAGTTGTTCGTTGTCAAAATCGAGCAACAATGAGCAAAGCGCGCTCAATTGAACCCTACGGGCAGCGCCCGTTTGGCATTTATATCGTGTTGCCCCACATGGATGTGGGGTAAGGTGACTTTGCAGGAGCATAAAGTCTTTATCGCCTTATTTGAGGACGACTGCATGGATGCAGGAGGTAGAGCGACGCAGGAAGCCAAAGCCGAGAATAACTACACGACGAAGGCTCTGCCTAGTCTAAACGCCAAACTGTCAGCTGCAAAAATGAACAGCAAAGAGCAACACGCTCTAAAATAAAAAAGCAGGATGCGTCCGATGACCTCAAATTTGCATGAACGGTTGACCGTTCTCAACGAGAAACTAGCTAAACAAGAAATTACCCAAGAAGAGTTAGTGGAATACAAACAGCTATTAGAACTTTCTAATGCGATTTTTCGCGCACATCAACTCAAACATCAGTCAGATATCACGCCGTCTGTGTCAGGTTAATTAGCCAGAATTCGTTATAGTCTAAAAATAAAGCCTATACTTTAAGAATTGCTTTCCGTTTTATGGTTCTAAGGCAACATATCGATGGAAACTGAGTCACTTGCAAGTATCGTTTATTTACTGAACATCACACTTTCATGTGTGGCGAGTGCATTGTTTTTTATATATAACCCGCTTGGCGTAGAAAAGGCGTACGGTATAGTTATTCGCTACTTTATTGCCTTTTTTTCTTTGATGGCAATAGCTTACGCGGTTTACTTGTTTCGTCCATTCATGTCGACAATATTATCAATTGCGATTGCCAACTTTTCCTATGGGTTAGCATTCCATTGCCTTCGCTATGGCCTCATGTGGCGAGGGGAGAAAACTCAACGACACATATACACGGATAAGTGGGTTTATTTACATCTTGGTTATCTAATATGGAGTAATTGCTACTTATTTTTCGTTCTTTATGACTCGTTATTACTTAGAGCAATTAATGCATTATTCAATGTTTTCGTTATTTATATGTTTTCTCTTCCTCATATTGCCAAATCGCACCTCCATCCAACAACTGTTGAGGCTAGGGTTAGATATGTATTTATATCATTGGGCATCCTCAATGCTCTGGTCGTTTTACCTTATTTAATAACGCAACAAGCTTTTATCTACACCTCTTCGTTGGTCATACTATTAACCATTCAAAGTATTGCGCTGTTAGGGACGTTATTAACGCTTTTGCTGTCAGATGTCATTGAAATGCACTATAAGAACTCGGTTACAGATACACTAACTAATCTATATAATCGACGATTTTTTATAGAGCGAGCGAGCAGCTTAATAAAATCCGCCAAGCGGCATAAATTCCCGATGTCGCTAATAATGTGCGATATCGACGACTTCAAAAGAATCAATGATACGTATGGACACGATACAGGTGACAAAGTATTAACAGCGTTCGCTCAATCATTGAAATCACTAACACGTGAAGACGATCTACTAGCGAGATTCGGTGGCGAAGAGTTCATCGCTTTGCTACCGCAAACACCCGTCGAAGGCGGCCAGATATTAGCACAACGTATGTGCGACCATACTGCCGAACTACGCATACGTATTGAAGATCAAACGATACAATTTACAGCCAGTTTTGGAGTCGCCACTTTTAATAGCCGAGATAAACTCGAAAAAAATCTAAGATTTGCCGACGAAGCGCTCTACCAAGCTAAAGCCGGTGGTAAAAATCAAGTACAAGTGGCGCAACAGATAATAAGCGTGATAGCTGACAACTGAGGGTTAATCATCCAGCGTTAAAAAAGGAAGAAGAAGAAAAGGATCGGTGACACAAGCGAATCATCTGATTTGTCACAGTCCCCATTTGCAAAGACCTCTTGCATCGCAACTAATTATTGATCAAAAATTTGCGTAAATCCCTTTCTTGCCTCATTACATATAAAATAAACACTTTATTATTGTCTAACTTATAAAAAATCCGGCATGGCGATACGATAATTTCCCTATAATTAAAGCCTTCAAGCTCAATTGGCACCTTCCCTGATTCAGGAAATTTCGCTAGGCGCTCGACTTTAGAAAAGATTTTCTGAACAAGCAATTTAGCGGCTTGCACATTATGTAAAGATATATACTCAGCAACATCATTTAAGTTATGTAAAGCGGCATCCGTCCATACTATTTCAGCCATTTCGCCATTTTTTCCTTTGCTAAGCATTGAGTTGATGTTTTCCCTTCTAAAATTGCTGTCTCTCCCTTAGCAATTCCTTCTAAAATTTGCATACGCTGTTGCATTAACTCATAGTCTTCAACATCAACTAAATACGCAGATGGTTGTCCATGTTCTGTGATTAATACAGGCTCTTTTGAATCATGAAGATCGGCTAAAATCTTAGTTGCTTGACGTTTCAATGTTGTAACCAATTCGACTTTCATAAGCACCTCTAACAAAGAATGTATCACTATAGTATCACACACGACAAAATTAACTATAGGCTGATTTAATAGTGTGCAAATTGATATTGGTGCCAATTAAGTAATTGGGGGAATTTGGCAACGAAGACATTAAATTAATAAATTAACCACCACAAGACTGTCTGATCACTAAACTGGTAGGCATTAGCTCAGTAGTACATTCTTCGCCACTTATTAACTGGAGTAATTTATCTACTAACACTTCGCCAGCAAGTACGGTATTTTGCTTGGCGGTAGTTAAAGGTGGGTAGGTGAAATTAGCAATTGGGATATCATCAAAGCCAACAACGGCAACATCATTTGGTACGTTAATGCCTTTTTCTTGAAGGGCTTTCATTGCCCCCACGGCGATTAAATCGCTGGCGGCACATATCGCGTCAAATTGAACGTTTTTATCGAGTAACGTTTGAATAGCCTTATATCCCGCCTCTTCGGTTGAGATTGCGTTAATTTGCCTAGCCGCATCTACCTCTAAATTAGCTTCTTTTAGCGCCTGGCAATGGCCTAAATAGCGATCACGAAACTCGGGTGAACCACTTGATACACCGCCTAAAAAGGCAAAATGCTTCTTGCCATTGTTGATCACATGCTGAGTGAGTTGATAGCCGCCATGAAAATTATCACAGCCAACCGAAATAACAGGCAAATTCTCTACATCAGCGCCCCAGCGAACAAAGTGTGTTTCCTGTTCGATTAACTTGACCAGCTTTTCTTCGTAGTCGGTATAATCGCCATAGCCGAGCAAAATAATACCATCGGCTTTTCTGGTGTCTTCGTAATCGGCATGCCAATCGTTGCTCATTTGCTGAAATGAAACCAGTAAATCATAACCTTTCTTAGCTGTTGCACGCGTGATCGAGCCCAACATTGAAAGAAAGAAGGGGTTAATTAATGAATCATCATTGGTAGGATCTTCAAACAGCAGCAACGCAATGGTGCCACTTTGTTGTGTGCGCAAACTACTCGCATTCTTATCTACTTTGTAGTTAAGTTCTTTGGCAATCGCCTGAATACGCAAACGCGTTTCCTCGTTAACGAGCGGACTATTTCTTAGCGCTCTAGACACCGTTGATTGCGAAACGCCAGCACGGTATGCGATATCAAATGACGTATTTTTTTGCTTCACAGCTTACCTAACCAATATTTACAGCTTGTTACAAATACTAACCGCGGCTTGAAGTTTGCACAAGGCAAATTATTACCACCACATTACAGAGCAATTACATACGTATGCACCGCATTCACAAGCGATATAACCAAATGCATACGTATGTAGGCAATTGCTCTCCTACCCCACTTAAGCATAATGAATCAATAACGAAAAATGGCGCATTGTGACTTTTGTCTCCTAAGCTTGAATTGCCCGTTTATCAAAGTCACCAGATGACACGATAAGACAACAAAAGTGAAACACAGAGCACGTAGTATTTTTCTTGAACTCGTTTATTTAAGTGAAAGTTATGGTCAACAAACTACAAACAATTGAAAAACAGAATAAAAAGTTAACAGCTGATGACATAGCTGAACGAATTAAGCACCACCTAAAATACACATTAGGTGATGTAAACATGGCATCGTTGCATTCAAATGTTGCCAAAGATCATAAACGCGCATACTGGCAAGCAACGTCATTAGCACTCAATGACATCATTATTGACCAATTAAACGAAACGCAATTGGCGCAAGCAGAGCAAGAAACCAAATGTATTAACTATTTATCAGTTGAGTATCTGATGGGACGCCTACTTGCCAACAACTTACACAATTTAGATCTATACCAACAAACCGAACAAGCAATGGAGTCGCTGGGCATTTCACTTGCGGATGTGTGTGAAGAAGGTGCAGATCTCGCACTTGGCAACGGTGGCCTAGGTCGATTAGCCGCATGTTTTCTTGATTCATTAGCCACGCTAGACTACAACGCTATCGGATACGGTATTCACTACCAGCACGGTTTATTCCAACAGGCATTTAAAGACGGTCATCAAGTTGAATCACCTGACATGTGGCGCGAATTTGGTAGCCCGTGGGAAATTTGTCGTTACGAATCAGAACAGATTATTCCTGCGTACGGTTACGTTGAACATGTAACGCAAGCTGATGGTTCATCAAAACCAGAATGGCGTGCCACTCGAAACTTTAAAGGGGTGCCTTGGGACATTCCAATTGTTGGTTATAAATCGCAAAGCATTAATATACTTCGCTTATGGGAGTGTCGTGCAACAGAAGCGTTTGATTGGCAAATGTTTAACGACGGTGAATACCTGAATGCCCACCAAGAGCAAGTAGCAGCCGAAACAATATCTAAAGTCCTTTATCCAAACGACGAACATGCTGCTGGCCATGAACTACGTTTTTTACAGCAATACTTCTTCTGTGCATGTTCAATTCGCGATATTTTAAAGCGCTACGAATTGCAATATGGCACGTTAACTGAAGCTAAAGCATCTCATTTTGCCGATAAAATGGCGATTCAGCTCAACGACACACACCCAACATTAGCGATTCTTGAGTTAATCCGTATTTTGGTTGACGACTACCAATTTGTTTGGCACACCGCATGGCAGCTAACACGCAACGTATTTGCTTACACTAACCACACATTGCTGCCTGAAGCGCTTGAAAAATGGCCTGTCGCACTGTTTGAAAAAGTCCTACCGCGCCACTTAACTATATTGTACCGAATCAACGAGGCGTTCTTGAATGATGAAGTCAATAAGATGTGGCCAAACAATGAAGCAATTCGCGCACATCTATCACTGATTGAAGAAGGACCAGAGCGTCGTGTACGCATGGCGAATTTATGCGTTATTGCCTCACATAAAGTTAATGGCGTTGCACAAATCCATTCGTCATTGGTAAAAGCCGACTTATTCCCTGAGTTTGATCAATTATGGCCTGACAAATTAACTAACGTGACTAACGGTATTACACCGCGCCGTTGGTTAAAAGCATGTAACCCGTTGTTATCTGAACTTCTTTACAAAACTGTTGACGGTGACTGGGCGAAAGATCTTAATTTGCTACGTGCTGTAGCATCACACGCTGATGATCCAGTGTTTCAGCGCGAGTTTATGGCGATTAAGCATAAGAACAAGCAAGCGCTCGCTAAAGAAATTGCCCAACTCACTGGCGTAGTTGTGAGCCCTGATGCTATTTTTGATGTGCAAATTAAGCGACTTCACGAATACAAACGCCAACACTTAAATTTACTTCATATACTTGCGCTTTATCGCCGTTTACTGGCAAACCCTGACATGGATATGACGCCACGTGTATTTATTTTTGGTGCTAAAGCGGCGCCAGGTTACAAATTGGCGAAAGACATCATTTACGCCACTAATAAAGTGGCAGAGAAAATCAATAATGATGCGCGTATCAATGACAAATTAAAAGTAGTGTTTCTACCAAACTACCGCGTGAGCCTTGCTGAAAAAATCATTCCTGCTGCCGATGTGTCGGAGCAAATATCAACGGCTGGTAAAGAAGCGTCAGGTACAGGTAACATGAAACTAGCACTTAATGGTGCAGTCACCATTGGTACGTTAGACGGTGCTAACATTGAAATTGCTGAAGAAGTTGGCGAAGACAATATTTTCATCTTTGGTCTAACCGTAGACCAAGTAAAAGCCTTAAACCAACAAGGTTATGATCCTTTAGCGATTTATCACGAAAATGCCGAAATTAAAGCTTGTTTAGATTGGTTAGATACCGACTACTTCACACCGGGCGTACCGGGCGCATTATCGTCAATAAAACACAGCCTACTCGACGGTGGTGACCCTTACAAAGTATTAGCCGATTTCCAATCGTACTCTGATGCGCACTACAAGCTAGGAAAAGCGTATCAGAACAAGGAACTATGGGCGCGTATGGCTATAATGAATACTGCCTGTATGGGTAAATTTAATTCCGACCGTTCAATCCAAGATTATGTCAACAATATTTGGCATCTCAAGCAGATTGAGCGCACGGCTTAAGGACTAGCAGCAAAGTAACTTCGATTACTTGTTTATAGAAAAGGAGCAAAAGTTAATGCCAAACCAAGCGACAAATAAGCAACGAAAGCCAAGCATAGACCAGTTCGCCCCAATATTGGGGTTAGCCACTGATCCTGATTCTGGCTATCTGGTTATTTCATGTTTTTTACCACAAGCACAGCAGGTAGAAATCATTGATAAAAAAACGCGCAAGTCGCTTGGTAAACTTCACCGTAGCAATGAGCATGGCTTGTTCCAACGTAAGTTACGACGCAAACGTAATTTCGATTATCAAATTCAATTTGTTACCAAAGATCAAAGTGAAATTATTGAACATGCAGGTCAATTTCCGCCAACCATAAGCGATTACGATATTCACTTGCTCGCCGAAGGAAACCATCACTTTCTGCACAAGGTATTAGGTGCTCACCCCTGCATTCACCAAGGGATTGAAGGTACTGCATTCACCGTTTGGGCACCCAATGCGCAAACGGTTTCTGTTGTTGGTGATTTTAATCATTGGCAAGGTGAACAGCATGTGATGCAAAACGTCAATTATAGTGGCTATTGGAACTTGTTCGTTCCACAAGTTGGCGAAGGTGCGTTGTACAAATATCAAATAACCGACAGCCAGAATAACATTGAAATGAAAGCGGATCCCTGTGCCAGTCAATCGGAACTGCGCCCTAATACAGCATCGGTTGTAGCAGCTCCGTTAAGTGAACAATGGCAAGATACGAAGTGGCTGGAACAACGTGCTGCACGAAATAGTCGCGATGCCGCCATTAGTATTTATGAAGTGCATTTAGGCTCTTGGCGACGTGATGAAAATAATGGTTTTCTCAACTATCGCGATATTGCTAAACAGCTTATTCCGTATGTTAAAGAAATGGGCTTTACCCATATTCAACTAATGCCAGTAAGTGAATATCCATTTGACGGCTCTTGGGGCTATCAACCCGTAGGCTTATTTGCGCCAACTTCTCGATTTGGTACGCGCGCTGATTTTCAATTCTTTATCGAGCAGTGCCACCTTGCCGACATTGGCGTTCTAGTAGATTGGGTTCCGGGACATTTTCCCAATGACCCACACGGTTTAGCACAGTTTGACGGTTCTCACTTGTATGAACATCAAGATCCCAAACAAGGGTTTCATCCTGATTGGAATACGCTGATTTACAACTATGGCCGCACAGAGGTCGCTAACTTTCTACGCAGTAGTGCCATTCACTGGCTAAGTGATTTTCACGTTGATGGTATTCGCGTTGATGCCGTTGCTTCAATGCTCTATTTAGACTACAGCCGTGAAGAAGGCGAATGGATCCCAAACAAATTTGGTGGTCGTGAAAACCTTGAAGCCATCGACTTTATCAAACGCTTTAATACCGAACTTTATGCCGCATTTCCTGATGCCATGACAGTCGCAGAAGAGTCCACTTCGTGGCCGGGCGTGTCAGCCCCCGTGGATAACGGTGGTCTCGGCTTCGGATATAAATGGAACATGGGCTGGATGAATGACAGCCTAGAGTACATGAAACGCGATCCTGTGCACCGCTCATATCATCACAATGAATTGAGCTTTAGCCTTGTTTACGCGTTCAATGAAAACTTCATCTTGCCACTTAGCCACGATGAAGTAGTGCATGGTAAAGGCTCTATTCTTGCGAGAATGCCAGGCGATGCGTGGCAGCAATTTGCTAACTTGCGCGCCTATTACGGATTCATGTGGGCTCATCCCGGTAAAAAATTACTGTTTATGGGCAGTGAATTTGCTCAGGGACGCGAGTGGAATCACGACCAGTCACTTGACTGGCACCAATTAGATATTGACTGGCATCAGCAGGTGCAATCGCTGGTTAAGCAATTGAACAATGTTTACACTACAACACCCGCTTTGCATGTAAAAGACTGTGAGAGTGACGGGTTTGTCTGGCTTGATCACGATAACGCGCAACAGTCTATTTATAGTTTTATTCGTTTTGGACAAGAACAAGACGAACCAGTCGTTGTTGTCTGTAACTTTGCACCCGCTACGCACTACCAGTTCAGAATTGGCTTGCCTAAGGCAGGTAAATATAGAGTGCTGGTAAATACCGACGACAATGAATTAGGTGGTAGCGACGTTGAAGCAGTAATCGAGTTTGAAGCGTCGCAACACGCATGGCAAAACCAGGAATTCTCCGCAGAGATCACTGTTCCGCCGCTAGCAACCATCATGTATCAACGTGTGGCCGATTAAGCATGATCAAAGTAAATAACGCCACAACTCAATACCAGATCCGCAGTGGTCGCCCCTATCCTCTTGGGGCGACGGCCGACGAGCACGGTATTAATTTCGCGTTATTTTCTCAACATGCAACTAAAGTAGAACTTTGTCTTTTTGATGAAACAGGCGATGAAGAAATTGCACGCATCGTGTTGCCTGAGTTTACTGACAACGTTTGGCATGGCTACATGACAGGACTAAAAGCTAGTCAACTTTACGGTTATCGTGTACATGGACCATTTGCACCGCATGAAGGACATCGTTTTAACCCTCACAAACTGCTGATCGATCCTTATGCAAAAAAACTCGTCGGCGAGTTTGTAGCATCAGAGTTAAATTACAGTTTTGATCAGCAAAGCACACAAAAAGATCTTACCTTAGACTGCCGTGATAACGCGCAGGTTATGCCGAAGTGTCAGGTTGTGAAACCGCTGGAAAAATGTACATCGCATCCAAACATTCGCAATCGCAATACATTAATCTATGAGCTACACGTAAAAGGATTTACCCAACTTAATTCTCAAATTCCAGCAGAGCATAGAGGAACATTTGCAGGCTTAAGCAACAAGCACGTGTTGGAGTATCTGCAGAAACTCGGCGTTACCTCTATAGAATTGCTACCCGTTCATCAGTTTTTAAATGAACCATTTCTCGCGCAAAAAGCACTCAGCAACTATTGGGGCTACAATTCAATCGCTTTCTTTGTGCCTCATGCCAACTATTGCTTAACCGATGAAATCGGTGAATTTCGCTCAATGGTTGAAGAATGCCATGAGCTAGGCATTGAAGTGATTATCGATGTGGTTTTCAACCACACCGCTGAAGGCGATCAGCTTGGGCCTACCTATAGCTTCAAGGGTATAGACAACGCCAGTTATTACCTGCTTAAGCCACAAGATAAACGCTATTATCAAAACTACACTGGCTGTGGCAACACGCTTAACATTCAACATCCACGCGTTATGCAACTTGTCACCGATACATTGCGCTATTGGGTGGAGTACATGGGCGTAGACGGCTTTCGTTTTGATCTGGCACCGATCCTTGGCCGCGGTAACACCAACTTCACGCAAGACAATCACTTCTTTGCCGCTTTACGACAAGATCCTGTGCTGGCAAGTGTTAAGTTAATCGCAGAGCCGTGGGATCTCGGTCCCGAGGGTTACCAGTTAGGCCGATTCCCTGCGCAATGGCTAGAATGGAACGACAGATTCCGAGATACCTGTCGTCGCTTTTGGCGTGGAGATCAAGGCATGGCTCCAGAATTTGCCAGACGTCTTCATGGCTCAAGTGACATCTTTGAAACACCGGGTCGACGCCCCAGTGCCAGCGTTAACTTTGTTACCTCTCATGATGGCTTTACCTTGCATGATTTAGTGACCTATCAGCAAAAGCACAACGAGCGTAATGGCGAGAATAATCAAGACGGTCATAACAGCAATTTCAGCTACAACTTTGGTGTAGAAGGTGAAACGTCTAACGGCACGATTAACAAATTACGCCAACGACAAAAACGTAACTTGCTCACGAGCCTGCTAGTCGCTCAGGGAACCCCTATGCTGTTAGCAGGCGATGAACTCGGTAATTCTCACGCGGGCAATAATAACGCCTACTGCCAAGACAATGAGATCAGTTGGATCGACTGGTCAAATACGAACGAGCAAGAGCTCAACTTCGTCAAACAGTTGATCGCGCTACGAAAGGCGCATCCACTACTAAACCGAACGCATTACCAGCATGGTTTAGCTAAATCTGAAAAGACCCAACTGAGTGATATCAGTTGGTTGAATTGCCACGGTCAGCCGATGAAAGAGCATGACTGGCATGACAGCGCCATTAAATGCTTTGCCATGTTACTGGCGGAAACAGACGAAAATGCCAGTTTTCGGGCTGACAGCGCGCACAACGACGACGCGCTATTAATCATATTCAACGCACATCAATGTGAAATTCATTACTTGTTACCTGAGCTCAGCGGACAGTGGCAAGTGCTCATTGATACAGCAAATACCGATGACTTGTCATCAACGCAACTCATCGGCAAAGACATAAATCAAGCGGCTATCACCGTCGCAGCACACAGCTGCGTGGTATTAAGTTATAGCCAGAATTCATCATCCAATAATAACGCCACAGCGCGGTGTGACTCATCACAACCAATTAAGGGCGAAGAGTAGTAAACCACATGAATTTAATCGAAAAATTAGCTGAACTAGTCGGCTTTCATCCAAGTTACAATAATTGTTTTGGCGAAACGGTATATGCTGACGAAGAAGCACGCCATGCGCTCTTAGTAGCCATGGGTTATGACTTAAAGAATGAGCAATCCATTGAACAGCACATTCAGCAATTAGAACAAGCCAAATGGTTAACTGCCCTACCTAGTGTTTTCGTGGCCAAACACGAGTTAACAACGCAAGAAATCATACTGAGTTTACCTGATACAGCACCAAGCACGATAGCACTAACGCTTACGTTAGAAGATGGCAGTGAATTACCTGTTTCATTCGACAAAACACACGCTTCGCCACTAGCACAAGAAACTATTAATGGGGTTAACTACCAACAATTTGCGTTGGAATTACATGATTTACCGTTAGGTTACCACAGCTTATCGCTTAAACTAGCCGAACAGCAATTCTATTGTCATCTCATTTGCGCGCCAAAAGATTGCTTTAGCCCGCAAGAAGCCAGCAAACATAAAACTTGGGGATATGCTGCGCAACTTTATTCACTTAAAAGTGCAAACAACTGGGGCATGGGCGACTTTGGTGATTTACGTTCATTAACTAAAACGGCTGCCGCTCAAGGTGCATCAACTATTGGCTTAAACCCGTTGCATCCGCTCTATCAGAATAACCCTGCACACCGCAGTCCGTATTCGCCAACCAGCCGATGCTATCTCAACACGATGTATATCGATGTTACAGCAGTCGACAATTTCGCAAGCAGCAAGCAGGCGCAGGCGCAGGCGATATATGATGCGGCACAGTTTCAGCAGCAATTAGCTGCATTGAAAGCCTCAGATCATATCGATTATGTTGGAGTTGCTGAGCTGAAATACTCGATATTAGAAGCATTGCATCAAGATCTTGTATCGTCAGATAAAAAGACCCCTTCATTGCTTGCCTTTGAAACATACAAACAAACCCAAGGTGAACCTTTGGCATTGTTAGCGACGTTTGACGCATTATATGAGCATTTCCGTGCACAAGACGCATACGCGTATGGTTGGACTGCATGGCCACAAGATTATCAAACACCTGACTCACAAGCAGTGAATGACTTCCGCCAAACCCATAGTGCTCGAATCGATTACTTTATGTACCTGCAATGGCTTGCTCATCAGCAACTACAGGGGGTAAGCGAATTGGCCAAACAAGAAAACATGCCTATCGGTTTATATCTTGATTTAGCCGTAGGTTGTGATGGTAGTGGCTTTGATGTTTGGTCAAATCGTGATGCCTATGTCGTAGGTGCAGCAGTAGGCGCACCACCTGATGCCATGAACACACTTGGACAAGATTGGGGCTTAACCCCAATTAATCCTGTGCAATTACAAAAGCAGGGATATAAACCGTTAGTTGACGCTTTACGCAGCAATATGCAGTATGCCGGTGCGCTACGTATTGACCACATTCTTGGATTGATGCGTCAATATTGGGTAGCGCCGGGTAAAGCTGCTCACGAAGGCGTTTATATCTCCTTCCCGTTTAAAGACATTCTACGCGTAATCGCATTAGAGTCGCGACGTAACCAGTGTGTTGTTATTGGTGAAGATTTAGGAACGGTACCTGACGGATTCAGCGAAATAATGGCTGACGCCGGATTACTTTCTTACAAAGTACTATTCTTTGAAAAATGGGAATCAGGCCTGTTCATGCGACCTGAGCTTTACCCTGCACAGTCTATGGTAACGGTATCAACTCACGATTTACCTACGCTCACAGGTTGGTGGAATGGACGTGATTTATCATGGCGTCAACAATTGGATTTATACCCTAATGAACAAATGGGCATTGATGATCGCAATGGCCGCGTAGCTGAGCGTGAAAACCTGTTGGCTGCCCTTCAAGACATGAATACCATCAATATGGAAAACGCACCTTCATCATGTCCTGCCAAAGCGAACAAAGAACTGGCCATTGCCGTGCAGAAGTTTTTGGCTTATGCCAATAGTCATTTGCAACTTGTGCCATTGGAAGATGCACTTTGCGTGACCGAACAAGTGAATATTCCGGGCACAATTGATGAACACCCTAACTGGTTGCAAAAACTTCCCGTAGCATTGGAAGATTTTGCAACGACTGATAGCGTAGCCACAATGGCGGCAATGCTTAACGATGTTAGACCGCACCAACAATAATCATTGAGATAACAATAAAAATGACGATGAAATTATCTTTGAATTCGAAAAATAAACTGATGTGGCTGTGTTTGACTGCTGCATCGGTACTAACTGGCTGCAACAACGATCATCAACAACAAGATACTGAAGTCGCAGTGCAAAATGATACGACCAACGCTAGTGCGACAACACGTATGACTGCGAAAGATTTGCCACACTACCTAACACGTAGTGTGCAAGACGATGTATTTTACTTTGTTATGCCGGATCGATTTGCTAATGGCGATACGAGCAATGACAATGGCTCGCCAACTGTTGCTATATCGTCAGGAGGTTTCGATCCAACAAACAAAGGTATGTATCACGGTGGTGATATAAAAGGACTTGAACAAAAGCTTCCTTACCTTGCGGAATTAGGCGTAAGTGCGATCTGGATGACACCAATTCTAAGAAACAAGGCAGTACAGGGTGAAGATGGCGGCTATCATGGCTACTGGGTATTAGATTTCACCGAAATCGATCCGCATTTAGGTAGTAATGAAGATCTGAAGCAGTTTATCGATAAAGCCCATCAGGCCAACATTAAAGTATTTTTCGATATCATTACTAACCACACAGCTGATGTTATTAAATACAAGGAGTGCCATGGTGAAGCTGGTGACCAATGGTTAGTAGAGGGCAATAAAGGCTGCCCTTATATTTCATTGGAAGAAGTAGCAAATGGTAAGTCCTACAATCTAGTGATTCCCGCTGGAGAAGAATACGTTAAGGTGCCTGCTTGGTTAAACGATCCTAAGTATTATCACAATCAGGGTGATACGACCTTTGAAGGCGAAAACTCAGTATATGGCGACTTTGCCGGGTTAGATGACATTAACACTGACGATCCTGAAGTTGTCCAACTAATGATCGACACGTTTACACAACTTATCAGCGAGTTTAAGCCTGATGGCTTCCGTATCGACACGGTCAAACACGTCAATATTGAATTTTGGCAATCTTTTGCACCAGCACTTGTTGAACACGCCAAACAGATTGGCATTCCAGAGTTTTTTATGTTTGGCGAAGTATATAGCCCAGACAGCAAAGTTCTTAGCCAGTATACCACCACGGGTAAAATGCAATCGGTATTAGATTTTGGTTTTCAACAAGCGGTACACCAAGTGTTGGTAGAAAATAAATCCCCCAAAGCGATTGCCGACTGGTTAGCACGAGATACAGATTATCTGGACGAAGACAGCAACGCTAATCAATTGCTTAATTTCACCGGCAACCACGACATGGGACGATTTGCCCACATGCTGATGAAAAATGGACAATTCTCGGCTGAAGAGGCTCTCGCACGTGTCGATTTAGCCCACGCCATGATGTACTTTTTACGCGGCATGCCAATAATTTACTACGGTGACGAACAAGGGTTTACCGGCGATGGTCATGATAAGGACTCACGTCAAGACATGATGCCGTCAAAAGTAGCCAGTTACAACGACGATATTCTACTTGGTACCACTAAAACGACTGCTAATGATAACTTTGACACCAGCCATCCGCTATATCAGCAGTTAGCCAGCTACGCTGATGTCTATTACCATCATTCTGCTTTGCGAAATGGGCAACAGCAGACATTATTTGCAGACGAGAATTCAGGGATATACGCGGCTAGCAGGATTAATGAAGAACAAAAGCTAATCGTGATCTTCAATACTGCTACTGAAAACCGTGTTCAATCAATTGTGCTAAGCGATGAAGCAAATAAGCTAACTTCAGCATACCAGTCAAATGTACAGACGACATTTGAACTCTCAGGCGCAAACAACGTGACAGTAAACATGCCACCATTATCTACTATGGTACTCGTTGTTGAAGATAAATAGTCTTCAAAAACTTGAACGTTAGGTGAGTGGAAATCATTCACCTAACCTCCCCCTAATCAAAACATCATAATTTAACTGCCGATCACACATTTAATTCGTGTAGAACTCTCTTGCATGTAGTTCATGAAACTTCCTTAATCACTTGTTGATTAAAGATTTTTGCTGTCATGACAATTTCTTTTTTGCGCACTATAGTTGTTATTAGTATATATTTCGCTGAACTTCGCTATGAATAAACAAGTTTTTACATAAGCACTTGTTTTAAATTAAAAATAAATTCGACTTTCCCCGATGAGGCTTTAGATGAAACGTATTTTTCTATTCTTAATGACAAACTTAGCCATCGTATTGGTGCTGTCTATAAGTATGCGATTACTCGGCGTTGAACCTTACTTAAATGCGCAAGGATTAAATCTGAATGCCTTGCTAATTTTTGCCGCCGTTATGGGATTTGGCGGCTCACTCATTTCATTGGCGATATCTAAATGGATGGCAAAACAAGCAGTGGGCGCTGAAGTCATTGAATGCCCTCAACATCCACATGAAAAATGGTTACTTGATACGGTGAGTCGTCAGGCAAAAATGGCCGGCATTGCTATGCCGGAAGTCGCAATTTGGCATTCCCCTCAAATGAATGCTTTTGCCACAGGAATGAACAAAAACAAGGCATTAGTAGCCGTTTCTACTGGATTGCTGGAAAACATGCGTAAAGACGAAGTAGAAGCAGTATTAGGCCATGAAATTGCCCATGTAGCCAATGGGGACATGGTCACTCTGGCGTTGATTCAAGGTGTGGTAAACACGTTTGTTTTGTTCTTGTCACGCGTTATTGGTCATACGGTTGATAAAGTGGTCTTTAAAAACGAACGAGGTCAAGGGCCAGCGTTTTGGATCACCGTAATTGTTGCTGACTTGGTGCTAGGTATTCTGGCATCTATCATCGTCATGTGGTTTTCACGTCAACGCGAATTTAAAGCAGACATTGGCGGTGCCCAACTAACCAGCAGACAAGCGATGATTGCGGCGTTGCAGCGCTTACAACAAAGTCATACAGAACCATTGCCTGACAAAATGGCTGCATTTGGCATAAGTGGTGGCAGATCGGGCGGCATAAAAAGACTTTTTATGACACACCCGCCATTAGAAGAAAGAATAGCAGCATTACAAACAGCTGAGATAAATCGATAACAAAAGAAGAAAAAAGCATACATGGCACATATTGACGAAGAGTTTGAACACAAAAAAATTCGCTTACTTTATGCCCCTTGGGAAAGGCGTATAGATCAGCTCCTGACACCTATAGAAAAGTTTGCAAGACATCAAGCTACAGCTGGTTTGTTGCTTATGTTCACGGCACTTGTCGCATTGGTACTGGCCAATTCTGGGTGGGGCGAAAGCTACCGCCATATGCTGCACACTCCCGTAGGGTTTAGTTTAGGCTCAATGTCGATAGAAAAATCGTTACACCATTGGATTAACGACGGCTTGATGACGCTGTTCTTCTTTGTGGTTGGTTTGGAGCTTAAACGTGAGATTTTAGTTGGCGAACTTTCAAATATTCGTATGGCTGCTTTGCCCATCCTAGCCGCGTTAGGTGGTATGATAGTGCCAGCTGCAATCTACTTTGCGATCAATAGCGAAGGCGCTGCTGCGCGTGGTTGGGGCATTCCTATGGCCACCGATATCGCTTTTGCCCTAGGCGTAATTGCCCTGCTAGCTGGACGAGTACCTAAAGCACTTATTACGTTTTTAGTTGCCTTGGCGATCGCGGATGATTTGGGAGCTATCGTGATAATAGCTCTTTTTTATACAGAGAAACTCGTTGTTTCAGCGCTGGCAGTTAGCGCGATAATTACAGCATTGATGATTGTAATGAACCTGATTGGTGTCAGAAAGGCATCGCCCTATTTTATTCTCGGTTTTTTCTTATGGGTTGCGCTAATGAAATCAGGCGTACATGCCACACTTGCAGGGGTTATTAGTGCATTCACCGTTCCGGCATTACCGCGATTTGATCCAATGACCTTTAGCAAGCGTATGAAAGTTTTATTGCGCTCATTTGATGATAGTTTTCAAGACGGTGGTAGCATTTTGAAAAACCAACGCATGGTTTCAACGCTACAATCATTACGCAAAGGCGTATCAGGTGTTGAAGCGCCCCTACAAAGGCTTGAACATAGCATGCATAAGCCGGTCGCATTTTTCATATTGCCCGTATTCGCCCTATTTAATGCGGGTGTGCAAATCGACTTTGCTAATACCACGCAGGTATTACAGCAACCTATTGTTCTTGGCGTTTGTCTAGGGCTGTTGTTGGGTAAATTTATTGGCATTGTTAGCTTTAGTTGGCTGGCACTAAAGATAGAAGTGGTATCTCTTCCAACAGGTGTAACAATGAAGCATATTTGTGGTGCCGCAGTATTAGCAAGCATAGGCTTTACCATGTCGATATTTATAGCTGAGCTAGCATTCAGTCAGTATCCGCAACTTATTGTGCAAGCAAAACTGGGAATTCTGTTTGCCTCTTTAACCGCAGGTGTCATTGGCTATTTATGGCTGCGAAAAATTGGCATGGAAGGAAAATAAGCAGTTAAAACAATGATATTAAAGCATGTGAACGTCCTTTTGTTCACATGCTTGTTCTATCCAGACTCTCACAGTTAGTTGCTAAGCACGATTCAAGTCAAACCCTTCATCAAGCCAACCTGTTACTCCACCTATCATCTTTTTTACCGGCCGATTCAATTTTGCTAATCGAATAGCGGCTTTTTCTGTCGCGTTACAGTGTGGGCCAGCACAATAAACCACAAACAGCGTCTCTTTTGGAAACTGAGCAAGGCTTTGCTCGTTAAGTTGCCCATGAAATATATTTATTGCACCACGGATATGTCCTTGTTCATACAATGCGACACCGCGCACATCAATGAGTACAAAGTCTTGTCGGTCATTACTGATCGCATGATGAACATCCCAACAATCGGTTTCATATGCGAGTAGCTGATTAAAATGTTTAAGCGCTTTCTCACTGCTGGCTGCAGGAATTCTTGATACTGATGACGGCATTGTTTGCTCCTTTTTGTTCGTTTTCCTCATTATCCCAGCATCAGCCACACGAAAAAGTGACCTAAAAGACAACTTGCGCTAATATCAAGCCAAATTAGAACTTCTTTGTATCAATAACAGAGCCAATTTAATCAATGGAAAAACGTCAACAGCAAGTAGCCATTCTAGCCTTTGAACAAGTCAGTTTGTTTGAGCTGGCGTGTGCAGTAGAGTTGTTTGCACTTGAGCGTCCTGAAATTTCCAATTGGTATCAGGCCAGTGTCGTTACGTTGAATGCTCAGCCTATTCACGCAAGCGCAGATATAACATTGCACGTTAGACAAGTAGATTCTCTTAATGATTATGATGTAATTATTGTGCCGAACTGGCCAGCAGATTTAACGGCACCTTCAGCAAAACTTGCCGCTGAATTAGTCAGCGCGTTCAAATCCGATAAGCGCATCATATCATTCTGCTCTGGCGCATTTTTGCTGGCACAACTCGGTATACTTAATGGCAAACATGCCACTACACATTGGCGCTATGCAGATAAATTTCAGCAATATTTCCCATATGTGCATTACGTAGACAACGTACTGTATACCTATGACGGCACGATTGGTTGCTCGGCTGGCAGTGCCGCAGCACTGGATTTAGGTTTAGAAGTGATTAGGCAAGATTATAGTCAACAAGCTGCCAACAAAGTGGCTAGGCGGTTGGTAATTTCAGCACAGCGTCAAGGCGGTCAGAACCAGTTTGTCGAAACGCCCGTCGCACCAAACAACAGCCGCTTTAGTCTGGCAATCGACTGGGCACTACAAAACCTCTCCGAGTCTTGGTCGATCAACGAGTTTGCCATGCAGGCCAATATGTCGCGCCGCACCTTTGATCGAAAGTTCAGCACCAGTTTCAACACCAGCCCAAAATTGTGGCTCATAGAACAACGCATCGCACGTGCTAAATCTTTGTTAGAAACCAAACACGGCACCATAGAGCAAATTGCCGACCAATGTGGGTTTGAAAGCACGAGTAATTTTCGACACCACTTTAAGCGCTTAGTGGGAATTTCTCCTAGCCAATACCAAACACAATTTGGTTGTAAAAATACCAAAAGTAATCAGTAGCTTCCTATTTTTTAGTGCTTTTTTTGTGCCAACGGATGATCTCTTTTTGATCAGCTGGTGGAGTTAAACCTTGAGCAATCATTATCTTGGCGTTTTTCGCCAATAGTTGCTCTGATTTTGCCTCAATTTTATCCAACATGGCGTAGAACTGAATTAATTCCTGCTCGGTTAACGCACTACCTAGCAATTTACCACGCTCAACCAGCGCCTTATTAAGTGCCTGATAGAGTGTTAAGCCCTGTTCATTTAATATCAAATTTTTGACGTTCTTTTTATATTTGTCAGGCACTGACTCGACCAGATTCAACGCAATGAGCTTTTTGACCGCACGACTGACAGTATAAGAATCCAATCGAGACTGATAAGCAATATCAGCTGATTTGATTGGCATGTATGAGCCAATGTTAATCAATACGCGCATTTCTCTGGGATCCAGATCGCACAAGTTACGTATTTTCCAATCTCGGTTAAGTGCAAGCAAATTACTAACAACAGCTATTCGAAAAGGTAAATGACTGAGTAGGTCTAATGGGTCACTTACGTCTTTTGATAACTTAAATGCTTGCTTACGCGAATTCTGATGCTGCGACATACCAATGCTTTATTGTTGAAATTATGGCGATTTTATACCGCTCTCACTTGCTAATCCAGTATTGCTGAATAAGTGCTGCAAATAAAAATTTACACTATTACCTCTTTAAGTAATTCCGCTCGCAACAAAGTTATTGCATATGCAATAAGTTTAAATATACTGAAGTCATTATGCAAACAAATTAGTTAATCAAGGAGTGCTCTATGCCATTAGTCAAACCACTTGCTACTGACGCTAACGAAGAGGTAGCCGAGTTAGCCAAGTTTTTTAACGAAACACTGGGTTTTTGCCCAAATAGTGTTTTAACCATGCAGCGTCGTCCTGCAATTGCCAAGGCTTTCATCAATCTTAATATGGCGGTAATGGCAAACGAAGGTAGAGTGACCGCCGAGCAAAAGCGTTTGATTGGCTATATTACCAGCGCCAATACCGGGTGCCGCTATTGTGAAGCGCATACTATCTTGGCCGCAGAGCGCTACGGAGGTACAGATGAACGACTCGCTAACATATGGAATTTCAGAGAATCTGATTTATATTCAACCGCAGAAAAAGCAGCATTTGAATTTGCCTTGGCAGCTTCCAGTGTGCCTAATGCCGTTGACGATAATATTGCCGCTGTACTGCATGAATATTGGGATGATGGGGAAATCGTTGAAATTCTGGGCGTTATCGCTTTGTTTGGTTACCTCAATCGCTGGAATGACTCCATGGGAACAACAATGGAAAGTGGTGCTGTAGATGCAGGTGAACGATTGCTAACAGAAACGACGTGGACACGAGGCAAACACGTTTAAGCTAGTAAATTGAATAACCCTTTGGCGACTGTCAATCCTAGCTGACAGTCGTTTTTTTTACAACAACAAACGAATAAACAATAACTTAGGCACCTTAGTTGTCATCAAACACTTTCCTTTTGTGCTGGCTACTGTAAATCAACAGTAACACTCGCACTTGTCTATGTTTTAAATAACGATTCCATTTCAATTAAATAGCTTTTAATTTACGGCAACAAATTATTATAAAAATTCGAGCGTTCCGTGTTTAAAAGTAAAACTTTAGGCAGTATGTTAATCGTTGCTGGCACCACCATAGGTGCAGGCATGCTGGCACTGCCAATTGCCTCAGCTGGCTTAGGCTTTAGTACCGCCATTCTAGTGCTCATTGGTGCCTGGGCACTTATGACGTATACCGCCCTCCTCATGCTAGAAGTTCATCAACACGCGCAAGTTGATGCAACGTTTAATTCTTTGGCTAAAAACTTGTTGGGCAAGAAAGGCCAATGGTTAGCTAATTTTGCCATGATATTTTTGTTTTATGCACTTTGTGCTGCCTATATTGCTGGTGGTGGGTCACAATTACAAACTAAGCTACAATTGGCGCTTGGTGTTGATCTACCCGCGCAAGCAGGATCGATATTATTCGCCCTTGTCTTTGGTTTTATTATTACGCTCGGTACAGGTACAGTCGATAAAATCAATCGCTTACTATTCACCGTTAAAATCATCGTGCTAACCAGCATGTTTTTCATGCTCACCCCCTACGTACAAGGTCAGCATTTACTCGATATGCCAGTACAGCAAGGATTGATACTCTCAGCAATTCCAGTGGTATTTACCTCATTTGGTTTTCATGGTTCGATCCCATCGATCGTAAAATACGTCGGCATTGAAATTGCGACGTTGAGAAGAGTGATGATTATAGGCGCCTCACTGCCATTGTGTATTTACCTATTTTGGCAGTTGGTTAGCCAAGGGGTTATGGCACAAGAAAGTTTGCTCCAGAGTGAAGGCCTCGCTGGATTTATTGGCAGCGTATCAGCTATGGTACAAAGCGACACCATCAGCAATGCCATTACCATTTTCGCTGACTTGGCGCTCGCAACTTCGTTCTTAGGCGTTAGTTTAGGTTTATTTGACTTCTTCAGCGACGTATTAAAAAAATCAGATACAAGAAATGATCGTATGCGCGTTGCTTTAGTGACCTTTTTACCACCACTTTGTTTTGCCTTGTTTTACCCGCAAGGGTTTATTATGGCCTTAGGCTACGCGTCCATCGCATTAGTCGTACTTGCCGTATTTTTGCCTGTTGCAATGGTGTGGGTACAGCGACAAAGCATTGAGCTATATCAGGACGGCTATCAAGTGAGAGGTGGTCGCCCTGCACTTGTTGCCGTTACAGGATGTGGCATATTAATCATTGGCGCACAGTTTGCGCAAATGCTGGGGGTTATTCCAGCGATTGGATAAACCTTTACTACACATGATGAAACGGTTGGCAATCAGGCCAACCGTTTTGGCAACAGCATTGATTTAACATTTAGGAAATCAATAATCCTATATTTATCCCTGCTGCTATACCAAAGCAAAAACCTCCAAAAATTAGTCGAACACTACATTTAGGCAGAGCCTTTTTTGAAGTTTCAAACATATACACTCCCCATAGTAATAATCGAAAAACTATTTGTTTTCCATAATATACGATGCTGTTACAGCGACAGAAACTAATATTAGTCCTACAACTATTCCTACGCCCGTTGCGGTTAGAGTCAGCCCTGTGGCGGCCGCAGTAGCTGAAAGCCCTACTCCAGTAGAAGCAATCGCAGTGTTAACACCTATTGCTGTGCTTTGGTCAACACCACCACAAACTTTTTCTAACTCTAATGAATCCAACTCTCTCATTTATTCACTATCCTCTGGTCATTCATTTGCTTACATAGAGTGTTTAAAGGTTGATTCAAATTTATAAAATCATGATTAAACAGCTGATACACTTCTTGTTATTGATTATCAGCCCAACTCTATAATTTATTCGGGATAATCTACGTCAACATAATCGCAAGTTAGTAATCCCGATGCATAAAACCTAGACGATCGTAAAAAAGAAACAACTTCAAAAGGATTAAAAAATCACACCTAACCCCCTAACGAATTGAATTTACTTGATTTAATAAATGTTGTACTTAGCTTGTGAATGAAAATTAAGAAAATCACAATATTTTTAGCATGAAGTAAGAAGCTTTTTTTCCTTTACCTAAAGTGAGAAAGGTGAGAAAGAGTTGGTGACAAATGAGAATGAGACGCATGTGATCCCATTTATTTCCAAATAATCGGAAATACGATCCAGACTACTTTCTTCTGGAAAAACAGCCGGTTCGCTTATGGAGAGAGCAATTCGTCCTTGGCTGCTTTTAAAAGATCATCCCATCCCTCAGGAGGATGACCAGACTTTAACATCTTTTCGAATACTTTGTAAGCATCTGTATTGCTACCGTATGCACGTTTATTCTTTTCATCATTTACCCAAGCATAAACGATGACTTTTGACTCTAGGTGATATCGAAAAAACAAACGATATTGTTGAAAGAACTTTGCCCGAAACCAGTGCTTGTTATCACCCCCCAATGTGCTTCCTTGGCGAAATTCAGCACTGGTAGGGTCATGTGGTATTAATTCAAAGATTAGCCTTTGAATAGCGGCTAATCGTTTCGTGGTGTTCTTTTTAAGGTAGCCCTTTGGATCTTTTTTACGTAAAGCCTCAACTTGTGATTTTAGGCTAAGGTACTGCTCTTTAAACAATGGATGAGTGTAAAGTGTCCAACCATTTACGACCATTGGTATCGTTTTTTGCAAGCTTACTCGTCCTCATCCAATAACGGAGCATCTAAGTCAATTTCAACACCTTCAACCAACGCATTAACGCTTTCACGCATACTTGCTGATAACGGCTCTAGTCTTTCAGGGTGAGCCTTCATATCACGCGCTATGAATGATAAAAACTCGCCAAGCACAGGGTCGCTTTCTTGCGCTTCAGCACGCGAGATAACAACACTGCCATCAGACAGTATCGCGTATTTAATTTTGTCTTTCTTGCCTAAGTGCAACGCCTGACGAACAGGACTAGGCACCGTAGTTTGAAAACGGTCTGTAAGTGTTGATTCAGTTTCTAAAGCAACTTGTGCCATAACAACCTCTATCTTTTACTTGTTTCATTAGTTTTGATTTTAGTACCAAACAACAGGTAATGCAAATGCATTACCTGTTGTTTGGTACTAAAAATTGAGAAATACAGTGAAAATATGTGGTATCTAAACAGGACTTAAGAAGGTACTACGGCACAGTTTCCCCATTGCGTGCTTCCAACAACCGGTACCAATCCGCTCTGTCGTATTTAATAGCCAGTGCACTAGTGGCAGCTTGAATTCGCTCTGGCGTAGTTGAGCCAATTATTGGGAAGATTCCTGCTGGATGGCGAAGTAGCCATGCAAGCATTACCAACCAAGGCTGGGTTTGGTATTTTTCAGCTTGTTGGGCCAATTCATTTTCAATCCGTAGCTCGTCTTCTACTGCAAACGTATTTCCCCATGCAGAATATGCCACGCCGCCAAGCGGACACCACGCAATTGGCGCAATATCATGTTGTTGGCATTGATCCAGCACACCATTGTGAAAGCTATCAATGTTGTGAATGTTAATCTCAATTTGATTGGCGACTAATGGCATTGAAAGTTTCGCTCGCAACAATTCTACTTGCGAATGGGTAAAGTTGCTGACTCCAAAATGTTTAACTTTGCCTGAAGCTTTTAGGATCGCAAACGTTTCAGCAACAACTTCAGCATTCATTAAATAATCAGGGCGATGCAGCAAGAACATATCTAGGTAATCAATCCCCAGCCGCTTTAATGACTCTTCAACGGACGACAAAATATACTGCTGACTAAAGTCATAGCGTGTGGGTTCCCACTGTCCTTCTACTTTAGGACGAATACCCGCTTTCGACGTAATAATCAGTTTATCTCGTAAGCCCGGAGATTCAGCAAGCACTTCACCAAATAGCAATTCACACTGGCCTTGCCCATAAATATCTGCATGGTCGAAATGGGTATAACCTGCATCTATTGCGGCTTGTACGGCATACTTTCCTTTGAGGCGATCGCTCATAGAGTTATCACCGCAAATTCGCATGCAACCGTAAATTAGTCGCGAAGATGTTAATTTTGCTAAAGCCAGTTCTCGTAATTCCATAATTGTTTCTACCACGCTAACTATAAACTGTTTGTACCACACACCTCGCGCAAAAACTGTTCGTGCGAAGGTAATGGCGCGATACTCTTATTAACAATAGTCGCTAAATTGGCAAATAACTCATTTAACTGGTCATTTGACAGCGAATCAACCAATGGGTGGTGATCGTCAGGGGTTAATCCTTGCCCTATCATCACCTGCTGCCAAGCAATTTCAGTGAACAGCTCATCTTGCTCGCGGAACACACTACCAGATGACTTAAATAACTCGATCTTATTGGCTAGTGAATTAGGAATATCCATCTGCTGACAGTGACGCCAAAACGCTTCGTCACGCTTGTTTAGTTTATAATGCAAAATAATGAAGTCACGAATATGCTCAATTTCTTGCTGACTTTGACGGTTATACTCGCAAACCGTTTGCGATTGAATACCGTTATGAGGGAACATTTTGATCAAACGAATAATCGCGGTTTGAATCAAATGAATACTGGTGGATTCTAACGGCTCTAGGAAGCCACTCGATAAACCAATGCTCACTACGTTTTTGTGCCATGATTTACGACGACGCCCCGTTTTGAACGAAATAACATTAGGTTCATTTAAAGGCTCGCCATCAATATCACTGAGTAATTTATCAAGTGCGTCTTGCTGGCTTAAATAATCGCTCGAGTAAACAATACCGTTACCTGTGCGGTGTTGTAGCGGAATTTGCCAACGCCAGCCTGCTTCATGCGCAATCGAGCGTGTATATGGAGGTAGTGGTGAAAGCTTGTCACTCGGCACGGCAATTGCGCTATTACATGGCAACCAATGCGACCAGTCTTCAAAGCCAACATGGAGCGCTTTTTCTATCAATAGCCCACGCATACCAGAGCAATCAATGAATAAATCGCCCGTAATTACCTGACCATCTTCTAGCTGTAATGATGTTATGTCACCAGAGTTTACGTCTTGGTTAACTTCGGAGACTTTTCCTTCAATACGCTTAACACCCATACTCTCAGCCACTTGGCGTAAATATTTGGCATAAAGGCCCGCGTCAAAATGATAGGCATGGGTTAACCCCGGCATTTGTGTACCATGTAAGTTAGCCAATGGCGCATATTGATTGTGTTTTGCCGCCTGATAGTTGGCAGAAAACTGCCAATAATCGCTGTCTGGACTGGATTGACGGTGCTTCAACCAAAAATGATGAAAGTCACAAAACGGGAAATTTTTGCCGATGCTGCCAAATGCATGCATATAGCTATCGCCCACCTTGCCCCAGTTTTCAAATTCAATCCCTAATTTGATCGTGCCCTGTGTAGCTTTCAAAAAGTCCGCTTCACGAATGCCTAAGGCATTGTTAAAACTCACCATTGGCGGAATAGTCGCTTCACCGACACCAATCGTGCCGATCTGTTCAGACTCCACCAGCTTAATATTTAAAACCTTGCCAAGCATTTTCACCAGTAACGCTGCTGAAATCCATCCGGCAGTGCCACCACCAACAATTACCACATTTGAGATTTGGGGAGACTGTGACATACGAATACCTTTAAAACATAGTAGGAAACAACATAACAGAAAAAAGCCCCTGCGTAATGCTTACAACAGGGGCTAAACACATACAACTACTTTTCTATGAACACCGGATTAAAACTTGTAGCTAAATCCAAGTAAGTAAGTGCTACCGTAGTCTTGGTAATCACGTACTTGCAGTGCATTGTCGCCTTGTAGTGAAGTGAATGGCTCTTCTGTTAAGTTTTGAGCTTGTAAGAATACTGACAAACCTGCTAAGTTTTCAAAACCGCCTTCACCAAAGTCGTAACCAATTTGTGCATCCCAAATTGTTTCACCTAAGATGTCCACTTGCTTAGTATCAAAACCAATGCCGTATACATCGCCTTTAAAGTCACTACGCTTACGCATACTAGCTCTGAATTGGAAACCATGGTTTTCATAGTAGAAAGTAAAATTCTGAATTTTATCTGAAAGACCAGGTAACTCGTATTCGTTGCCATTTTGATCTTCGATATCTTGTTCAACACCTGTGTAGCTAGCAATAATACCAAAGCCTTCTAAGCGCTCATCGAATATCTTAAATGGTAATGATAACGACACTTCATAACCCCAAAGCGTTCCGCCGCCACCGTTAACTTTACCGCTACCAGTTGCCATTGGGTTGCTTGGTACTTCATTCGTACCTGGAATTGCTACACCTTCTAATTCAACTTGGTAAGTACCGTCGAAAATCCAATCGTTTAGATCTTTCCAGAAGATAGCAGTAGAGAAGTAACCTTCATCACTAAAGTAGTTCTCGTAAGTTAAATCAACGCCTGTCGCTTCTTTTGGTTCAAGTGATGGGTTACCACCGTTAACATGCCAGTTGTTACCATTTTCATCAGGCGTTTGGCTGTAGTTTGCGCCAACCGAGGCATTCATTTCATCCAAACGTGCACGTGAAATAGTTTTCGCTGCACCAAAACGTAGATTTTGATCTTCATCGATGCGGAAAGTTAAGTTCAAGCTTGGTAGCACATGTGAATAGTCATGACTAACATCTGTAGGCGAGCTCACTACTAAGCCATCTACCGTACCAAATGCAGAACCTTGAGATGATTGCTCAGTGTGCACATAACGAAGACCCACGTTACCCGTAACTGGAATACCAGCAATTTCTGCGTCTAAATCAAGTTGTACGAACGCTGAAGTGACTTTTTCTTCCACTGTCCACGACTTAGTCGCATGGCTTGGATTAGTAAGACTTTCGCGTGTTAAGTCGTAGTAACCATCATTAATTAAGGCGTTCGGGTTGTAGGCAATCATGTCGCCCATGCCGATAAAGTCTAATGATACACTGCCTAAACGGTATTCTTCGGGTACCACAAGAGTGTTAGGGAACGCATTAAGTGTCATGAAGTAACCTTCAGACTCTTTCGTTTTTTCACGGTTACGGTAAGAGATACCATAAGAAACATTTGAAACCACGTCGCTATCAATCGTTTGTGATGCAGCAAGCTTCAATGTCATTAATTCATCATCAATTGTTGGTGCGTTAATGAAACCATCTTGTGCCGTATTTTCTAACGGTGTACCAACAATGTCATACTTTTCATTTAGTGCGCTACTCCAGCCCCACGTTAATGGGCCGCCCAGCTGAATGAGGTCGTAGTCACTATAATCTAAGCCAGGGGTGAAAATTGCGCCCGTATTGCCGCCTGCAAATTCATAGCCAATCGTATCTGCTACACCATTGCTGTCACCACGGCCAGTACCAGAGTAACTTTCGATACTCCAGATTTTACGGTCAACTTGCGAATAGCTGGCATCAAAATCTAGCGTTAAACCTTCATTTACGTCCCAAGCAGTGTTAAAACCTAAAGACGTCAACTCTGCATCACGCGTTTCGAAGTCATTACGTACAACAACGCGTTGGCCTTCAGTAACCGCACTGGTGATAAAGCCAGTTTCTGGGTCAACAGTAGCACTACTTTCAGAAATAGAGCCTTGACCCCACGCAAATGGTACTTCGATACCACGTAAGATTTTTTCATCTTTAAAGTCAACATACAAAGCGTCGAACGTCATATGTAAGTTGTCACGTGGCGCTGCTTCCAATACCAACATAGCAGAGTCACGCTCTAACGTTGATGAACGAACAAACGGCTTAGCACCACCTAGAATTGAATACGTTTTGCCTTCATGTGTAAACTCTGGGTAACCCCATGCGTTCCAACGTTTCTCTTGATTAGGCGAGCTCATTGAAGAATATGCAAATGCAACACCAAAGGTATCATCAGCAAACTTGTCTACATAAGAAAATGTGCCACGGAAGCCGTCGTCATCACCGTCTGGGTTTAGTTTGTCAAAGCTTGTTTTTTCGTAAGTACCATTGAACTGCATAACGCGTTCACTGGTGCTCAATGGGTTGATAGTTTGCATGTCTACCACACCCGCAATACCTTCCGCCTCAAGGCTAGCATTGGGTGTTTTATAAACGGTTACACCGCTCATAATTTCAGAGGGATATAAGTCAAATTCAACGCCACGGTTATCACCAATTGACACCTGCTCGCGACCATTAAAAGTTGTACCACTTTCATTTTCACCAAAACCACGGATGCTTACTTTACTCGCACGGCCGTCAAGACGTTGTGCAGTTAAGCCCGGTAGTCTGGCAATTGACTCAGCAATTGATGAATCTGGCAATTTACCAATATCTTCAGCTGAAATGGCTTCAACAACGTTTGAAGAAAAACGCTTAGTATTGATAGATTCAATAATACTTCCACGGAAACCTTTTACTTCAATAACTTCAACTTCTGCTTGTTTAGTTTCTTCTGCTTTCTCTGTCGTTTGCTCTTGTGCGTACAAAGGTGTTTGTAGCGACAACAATCCGCTTGAAAGTAGCGCGAGGGTTAGCTTACTTGGTGTAAATTGTGACATTAATTGTTCTCCCCAATGCATCCATGCTGATTCTTAATTTTATCAGCGCTTCCCGTGCTGATTGTCTTTGTATTTATAGCATCATCTGTGTATTTCTTCAGACCGCACTAATATATGAAAGCAATTCGATGATAGATATAGCTTGCATACGTATTCAAAGGCTTTGCAGCGTATTTGTCTGTTGTTAAAAGCATCGAATATTGCAGATAAAACTAAGCAATAACGAACAAAAAACAAACACCAAGGTCAACATTAAAATCTCACAAAAACAAAAAGTTAAAGAAATATTCCGCATAATCGTTCACTGCTTAAATTAAATAAATTGAACAATCCTCCACCTAAAAGGCTAATTGTTGAGCACCCTGTGTGAATACGTATGCAAAACATTGCCAGTCATTTTCGTCCTTGAGGCGTGATAATCTGATGCGTATCTCGATGATTTGCGTGGAAATAACTTCTTATGAAAATAGAGCCAACATTGATTGCTAAGGCATTGATTGCGGGTGCAGTGATTACAGGGATTGCGGGTGCAGTGATTACAGGTGCATGGCCAACTCACTCATTAGCAAATGCACAAAGCCCAATTGAAAACGATAACACTTACTACATTTCAACCAATGTAGCGCAAGATAACAGTGCGCATTGGTTAACACCATCAGAGATTAGCGTTTCTCCAAACACTTTAGCAAAGGCACCTATTGATACTAGCGATTATTACCTCGCCCAAATAACCCCTTCGGGTGCACAAGTTCAGGCGAAGTTAACGCTGCTCTCTAGTGAAACCGACAAAAACGATAGCGCATTTCCACATTTACAGCGTTTTGCTCGCTTACAGCAGTCCATCGATGAATACCAAATAAAACAACTCATAAAGTATCCATTGGCGGTTATAACAGTCGCTAACAATAACGTTGTAGCATTGTCAAAAGTACAAATTGGCAATTTACTCGATGCGCTATATACCCAAAATAACAATGACGCTGATGAAATTAATGACTATGGTGCAATTCGAATTGGTAAACATACGCAATTTAAGTTGTGGGCGCCTACGGCACATGCGGTAAATGTATTGTTGTTTGATAGCAACAAAGAACCAATCAAACCACCTATTGCAATGATACAAGATTGGCAAACAGGTAGCTGGAGCGCAAAAGCAGAAGATATTCCTGCAAATACATTTTATCAATATCAAGTAACGCTTTATCACCCTGAAAGTGAACAAGTGGAAACCATCACCACGACAGATCCTTACTCACTCTCGCTATCAACAAACAGTGTTTATTCTCAAATCGTTGATTTAACCGATCACACGACCTACCCTGTGGGCTGGCATGAGCAACGTGACAACCCTGTCAAACAAGCCACAGATAATATCTTTTATGAACTTCATATCGGTGATTTTAGTGCGTTTGACACCAGCGTTTCGTTAGAACAACGTGGCAAGTACGCCGCTTTTTCGCAACAATATAGCGACGGCATAAAACACCTAAAATTACTCAAAGATGCGGGGATAAACACGATCCATTTATTACCAGCATTTGATATTGGCACGGTGAATGAAGAAAAAGGTAAAGCCATCACGCTCAACGACACAATTACATCTATTTGCCAACGAGCGCCACAAGCGAGTTTTTGTAAGCAATCAGAAAAACATTTACCTTATCCAGAAAATTTCACCCTAGCGCAATTACTAGCCAAGCAAGATCCCAAAACGTCTGATGCTCAACATATTGTTTCCGAGCTAAGAACCTTCGACAATTATAACTGGGGTTATGATCCATTCCATTACACAGTTCCTGAAGGTAGTTACGCCACAGAACCTGATGGCATAAGCCGCATTGTTGAATTTCGCGATATGGTGATGAACATACATAACATGGGTTTTCGTGTTGTGATGGACGTCGTATATAACCACACACACCAAGCTGGATTAGCCGCAACATCAGTGCTCGATAAAATCGTGCCACAATACTATCATCGACTCGATCCAATCACTGGCGAAATTGCCCAGTCTACTTGCTGTGACAATACAGCGACTGAGCGAGTGATGATGGGAAAACTCATGATATATTCATTAGAAGTTTGGGCAAAACACTACAAAATTGACGGATTTCGATTCGACTTAATGGCGCATCAGCCTAAATCACTGATGCTTAAAGCGCGAGAAGCGGTACGAAAAATTGATCCAGACACTTACTTTTACGGCGAAGGTTGGAACTTTGGTGAAGTAGCCAATAACCAGCGTTTTGTTCAGGCGAGTCAATTGGAACTGGCAGGCACAGGCATTGGCACATTTACCGACCGATTGCGCGATGCAGTTAGAGGTGGTGCGTTTACTGCAGCCGGTGAAGGCATTCGTAAAAGCCAAGGCATAGGCAATGGTTTAGCTAATGCGCATAATGAACTCAATACTAATGAGCCTGCTTTGTTAGCAGACTACTTGCTCAAAGCCGATCAACTGAGAGTAGGTCTTGCTGGCAACCTTGCCAATTATGCATTGCTAGATCATGAAAACAAACAAGTGTTCGGACGTGATATTAATTACGGTGGGCAACCTACAGGATACGCTCTCACCCCGAGTGATACCATCAACTACGTTTCAAAACATGACAATCAAACGCTTTGGGACAACAACCAGTATCGTTTACCATTTAGCACATCAACGGCAGATCGAATTCGCTTTCACCAGTTGAGTTTGAGCTATGCGCTTCTTGCGCAAGGCATTCCATTTATTCATATGGGCTCTGAACTACTGCGTTCTAAGTCATTTTTGCGTGACAGCTATGATTATGGTGACTGGTTTAATCGCGTAGACTTTAGTTATAAAATCAACAACTATCATATGGGCTTGCCACCAAAAGAGAAAGACGAGCAAAATTGGGCGATCATAGATACTGTATTACGCAATAATCAAGGCCGCGATATGGTTGATTCAGACGATATTATTAAAGCGCGTGATAGCTTTCTTGAATTCGTCAAAATACGTATGAGCTCACCGCTATTCAGGCTCAATTCCGCTCATGAGATTAACCAGCAAGTTACCTTTCTTAATACAGGAAAAAAACAAGAACTTGGTTTGGTTGCGATGAAAATAACAGATAGCAATGTAAAACCGCTTGATAGTCACTATCAGGAAATCATTGTGTTTTTCAACGCCAGTAATTCAGCGATAGAATTTGAATATCAAGGTGCAAAAGGTTATGAATTACATCCAATTCAGGCGGCAAGTACAGATGAGTTACTAAAACAAGCACTAACAGATAATAACGCTTTCCATATTCCCAAAATATCGACAGTCGTGTTTGTTAAAAAACGATAGTTGATGCATTTCAAACTTGAACTAAGCCCATGAATACGTATGTAACTTAGTTCAAGTTTAAGCAACTTCAATTAAGATGATTACACTTAAAATTATAAGATTAATACAGGATATCGCATGAAACTCACCAACGCGCTTTCAACGCCTTTAACTGTTGTCTCGCTGTCGGTTGCCTCACTATTGTGCGCAACAACTGCATCGGCTGAAACGGTCTCACTTGTCTCTCCAGATGGCAAAATCAATGTGACAATTTCAGACGAAAAGCACCCTAGCTATAGCGTGACATTTAACGACCAACCCGTCATTGTAAACTCTAAGCTTGGTATGGAATTTAAAGCGACGGATGGCTTTACTGAAGGTTTCACAATTACAGATGTTGCAAAAAACAGTCACGAAGGCCAATGGGAATTGCCTTGGGGAGAACGTAAAACTGTCACTGATCATCACAACGAGATTGTTGTCACTTATAAGCATGAACGCGACCAAGTGAATCAATTTGCTATCCGTTTCCGCGCATTTAACGATGGTGTTGGCTTTCGTTATGAAGTGCCTAAACAAAACGGGTTAGAGACGGTTGAGATTACCGACGAACTTACCGAGTTTGCTATTGATGCACCAAATAAAGCAACCGCTTGGTGGATTCCTTCACGCGGCTGGAACCGTTACGAATATGTTTATAACACGACCCCTGTAGAAAGCATTGACCGTGCCCATACGCCATTAACCTTTAAACTAGAAAATGGCACGCACGTTAGCATTCATGAAGCGGCATTAGTTGATTATGCCGGGATGACAATCGACCAGCGCCGTCCAGGCACCTTAAAAGCAGACCTAACACCATGGTCTGACGGTATTCGTGTAAAAACTGCGGGTGCATTTAAAACACCTTGGCGAACCATTCAGATCAGTAAAGACGCTGTCGGCCTGCTTAATTCTGACTTGATTTTGAATTTGAATGAACCTAACAAATTAGGCGATGTCTCTTGGGTAGAACCAGGCAAATATGTCGGTATTTGGTGGGGCATGCACATTGGCGAAAACACTTGGGGCAGCGGAGAAAAACATGGCGCAACTACCAATGAAACCATTCGCTACATGGATTTCGCAGCAAAACATGGGTTTGATGGCGTATTAGTAGAAGGCTGGAACTACGGCTGGGACGACGACTGGTACAGCAACGGTGATATTTTTAATTTCACTAAACCTTATCCAGATTTTGATTTAGCGAAAATCTCTGCACACGGTGAAAGTATAGGTGTTCGTTTAATTGGTCACCACGAAACGTCAGGTAGTGTAACAAACTACCGTAATCAAATGGGCGATGCTTTTGATTTATACGAAAAGCACGGTGTACGTCAGGTGAAAACTGGATACGTAGCGGATGGCGGTCGAATTAAACGCGTTGATGAAAATGGCGTTGTACGTTATGAATGGCATGACGGTCAATTCATGGCTGGTGAATACCTACACAACATAAAAGAAGCGGCGAAACGCAAAATCAGCATCAATACCCATGAGCCTATCAAAGATACAGGTTTACGCAGAACGTATCCGAACTGGATTGCCCGCGAAGGCGCCAGAGGCCAAGAATTTAACGCTTGGGGTTCACCGCCTAACCCACCTGAGCATGCGGCCATTTTGCCATACACACGCATGTTGTCAGGACCAATGGACTTTACACCAGGAATCTTCGACATGGGCTTTAAGGGCTTAGGTGCAGATACTGATCGTCCACAAACAACTTTGGCAAAGCAATTAGCACTCTACGTAGTACTTTACAGCCCAATCCAAATGGCCGCAGATTTACCACGTAATTACGAAGCGAATTTACCGGCATTTCAATTCATCAAAGACGTGCCAACTGACTGGCAGCAAAGTATTGCCATAGCGGGTGAAGTGGGTGATTACGTAGCATTTGCACGCCATGAACGAAATGGCGACGACTGGTACTTAGGTGCACTGACCGATGAACAAGCACGTACATTAAAGCTTCCGCTTGATTTTCTGGCGAAAGGTAAAAAATACGAAGCTCAAATTTATCGTGATGGCAAGAATGCAGAATGGATTAACAATCCGTACGAGATGATCATCGAAAAACAGCAAGTAGACGCCAACACGGTGTTAACTTTACCACTTGCCACAAGTGGTGGTGCCGCAATTCGATTTAAGGCATTGTAAGCACTTTGCCAATAAGTTCTCATTCATACTAGGTACGAACAATCACCCATTCGATTTGTTCGTACCTTCACTTAGCCCCTTCGGATAAAGATTTCCGTTCGATGCTGAGCGCGAAGCAGTCGAAGTATGAACGCAATTAAGTTATCGTACACCTTTACAACCAAGCTTAACCAATTAAGAAAATTCCAATTAACGCGTCTTTTTACATTCACTGCTAAAATTAGAGTACTTATACGGGGCTTACAAGCGCTGGAGTTTATTTAATGAGTGAATTAACGACAGATGATTCGACTAGAACTCACTTCCCTCCACATGGTAGAATTACCATTAAAACCCATGATAATTGCATCGTAATTTACCACGCACGCGGTCCATTCAATGAAGAAATAATACATGCTTTGGAAGAAATTGAATCTGAATTGCTGACTAAGATGAGTCAATTAAATGAGCATTGGGTCGAAGTGGTTGAATTCGAACACTCATGCCTTGCAACTTTAGAAGCTTTGAAAGTGCTTGAAGCATTAATGTTGAAAATGCGGTATGAAGGTAAAACTCCCGAAGCTAGTGCATTCGTGTTTCCACCGGGGCTCGAAGGTGTAGAAACGATGGAATCACTTTATCAAACAGTACTTCAAAATGCAGGTATACAGTTTCGTCTGTTTGATAATTTTGATGATGCACTCAATTGGGCTAGGAACAAATTGAAAAAGACTAGATTAAACAACTAGGTCATCCCATCAACATCCAACCCTCCCCTCTTTGGGATTATTTGAATTTATCAAGTTATCCTTCCTTCGATACGTCGCACGTCCTATTCAGGCCGTACGGATAATGAATCTCAACATACAGTACCTTTCGTGCTGAGCGTGAAGCAGTCGAAGCATGAACGGAATCTAACTTGTCGTTGTTGCTCAATATTCCACCGAATACATGAGTTTTTACAGTTAATTAGTCAATGTCACTGTAAATTACGTCTTTGCCTGATATATTAGTCGGCATTAATTTTACCAATTTCAATACAGGCACTACAGTGGAACATATGCTTTGGAATATGGATCCTGAACTGATCAGTTTAGGGCCAATTACCATTCACTATTATGGCGTGTTATTTGCCGCCGCAATTTTCTCCGGTCTTTATTACATGCGTTGGATATTCGCGCAAGAAAATCAACCCGTTGAATCACTTGATAATTTGCTGATTTACGCGGTTATCGGAATCGTTGTTGGTGCACGACTGGGTCATTGTTTGTTCTACGAGCCAGCATATTATCTGAGTAATCCAATTGAAATATTGATGATCAATAAAGGTGGGCTTGCCAGTCATGGTGGCGGATTAGGCGTTATATTAGCCGTTTGGTTATACACCAAACGTAATAATTTCAATCTAATGTGGTTACTTGACCGCCTAGCTATTGCAACGGCGTTGTTTGGTATTTTTGTGCGTTCTGCTAACTTCATTAACTCTGAAATTGTAGGGAAACCAACGGATGTGCCATGGGGCATCGTATTTCAACGCATCGACAATATCGCACGCCACCCCGCGCAACTCTACGAAGCCATCGCGTATTTGCTGATATTTGTAGCCCTTACGGTGACTTATAAAACAACGTCAGCAAAACATAAAAAAGGCATGCTGCTTGGTCTATTTTTGATCATGACATTCACCGCACGCTTTATCATCGAGTTTTTTAAAGAAAGACAAGCAGCGTATGATCTCTCGATATTGCTCAACACAGGACAACTGCTAAGCATTCCATTTTTTATGGTCGGATTGGGGCTTGTATTTTGGGCACTAAAATCTGCGAATACAGAGGCTAAATAATCCATGGCTAAAAAGTATTATGTGGTATGGAAAGGCGCAGAGACTGGCGTATTTGACAATTGGCCTCAGGTACAGGCGTTAGTGTCTGGTCGTGCAGACGCACAATACATGGGATTTGAATCGAAAGCAAAGGCTGATGCAGCCTTTGCTTCAACTTATACTAAAGCTTTAATGAAGCGCTCATTGAGTAAGTCAAAGTCTTCATCAAGCGCCAAGCCTAGCGCACCATCGCCAACACCTACAGACGATAAAACATATGATGTCGCCATTTATTGTGATGGTGCTTGCTCCCCCAATCCTGGTCAGGCTGGCACTGGTATTGCGGTTTATGAAAAAGAGCTACTAGCTTATTTGATGTTTGGCTTGTACGACGATTACGGCACCAACAACACCGCAGAGCTAAATGGCATGCTTGAAGCGTTCAAACTCGCGCAGCGCTATAGCGAGCAAGGTAAAACAATAGAAATTTTATCCGACTCAAAATATTCAATCGACTGCATTACCAAGTGGGCGACTGGCTGGAAGAACAAAGGTTGGAAAAAAGCAGATGGCTCACCAATCAAGAACCCTGAACTTGTGCAGCAGTGTTACGATTACTATTTAAAATTACGCCAGCATATTAAGATCTCGCACGTAAGAGGCCATGCTGATATTGAAGGTAATGAGCTGGCAGATCGCATGGCGGTACAAGCAAGAATTCACAAGCAAACTAGTTTTGTGAAATATCAGGGTAAGCTAGACATCCAAGAGATTTTAGCGATGCCTTCTGGGTAAACGAAAAGCTAAATATTTGCGCTATTCACACGTTGCTAAGGCGTTAGTTTTAGCAACGTTTGGTTACTCCCCTTACTAGTCCCTACCTATTCCCAATCTTCTCTTCCTCTTCTTCATAACAAAAACAACTGTAAATATATACAGCAACCAATTCTTGCGCTATATTAACCTGTAATATTTTACAGCTATAACCAAGCGACTTATGTATAGCGAATGCACGTTAAACGAAAAACAACTAGAGGCTGCCACCTCAAATGCCACGTTGGCACACCGCCCACCTACGCTCATTATTGCAGGCGCTGGTACGGGAAAAACCAACACGCTGGCACATAAAACAGCTCAGTTACTTTTAAATGGCATAGCACCTGAACGCATATTATTAATGACCTTCGCAAGGCGAGCATCAGCCGAATTAACGTCGCGAGCGAATAGCATAGTTAACAAAGTTCTGTCAGCAAAAAAGCAATCGCATAGTGACGTAAAACTACCTTGGTGCGGCACATTTCATTCAATTGCCAGTCGTTTGTTACGAGAGCATGCACAAAGCATCGGCATTGAAAGCGACTTTACTGTGATTGATCGAAGTGACGCGGCTGACATTATCGATATGCTTAGACACCAGTTAGATTACACTGCAACCGATAAACGTTTCCCCAAAAAGAAAACCTGTTTAGATATATATTCGCGCTGTATTAATGGACAAATCCCGTTAGCTGAAGTGTTAGAAGATGCCTTCCCTCATTGTCAAAATTGGCATGACGAGCTAACTAAATTATTTGCCGCTTATGCAAAAACCAAAATGGATCAAGTCAGTTTAGATTACGACGATTTGTTATTGTATTGCTACCATATGGCGCAAGTACCTGACATAGCTAACCTTGTGCGTGAACAGTTCGATTTTATTTTAGTTGACGAATACCAAGACACTAACTTACTGCAATCAGGTATCTTAAAGGGCTTTTTTCCGGACGGTAATGGCCTAACCGTTGTTGGTGACGATGCACAGTCAATCTATAGTTTTCGTAGCGCGACTGTCGACAACATCTTAAGCTTCCCCGAACAATTCTCACAACCAGCGGATGTGATTTCGCTGAATATTAACTATCGCTCACATCAGGGCATTTTAGATTTATCTAACGAGTTACTCGCTGAAGGAGAAGAAGGGTTTAAAATTCCTTTAATTAGCCACAAATTAGCAGCACAACAAGAAAATAAAGCCAATCAGGTTGTGCAGCGAGCTAAAACCCCTTTGCTTGTCAGTGTTGAAGACGACGCCAAGCAGGCCGAATATATTTGCGAACAAGTTTTAGCGGCACGTGAGCGCAATATTCCGCTAAAAAAGCAAGCCGTTTTATTTCGCACCAGCTACCACAGTGACCGTTTAGAACTAGAACTCACCAGGCGTGACATTCCCTATGTAAAATACGGCGGGCTTAAGTTTTTAGAAGCCGCGCATGTCAAAGACCTGCTTTGCTTACTGCGTTGGGCAGACAACCCTAAACATCGAATATCTGCTTTCCGGATTTTAAAACTGTTGCCGGGCATTGGCCCTAAATCAGCCGAAAAAGTATGTGATTACCTGGAATTGCACCAGTTTGATATGCAATGCCTGAAAAACTATTCGGCGCCGCAAGCTGCACAGGAATATTGGAAGCAGTTAGCGCCTTTACTCGCAAATGTTCATTCAGAACAAGTCCCATGGACAGAACAGCTGCAAACAGTTGCAAATCTATATCAACAACTGTTAGAAGATCATTACGATGACCACTTTGTCCGTTGGGGCGACATTGAGCAGCTCATCGCAATATCGCAACAATATCCCAATAGAGAACGTTTTCTTACCGAATTATCGCTAGATCCGCCACAAGCGTCGGGGGATTTAGCAGGAAAAGCACATATTGATGATGATTTTTTAATTTTATCTACGGTACATAGCGCCAAAGGGCAAGAGTGGCAAAATGTTTTTGTGCTAAATGTTGCTGATGGAAATTTTCCTAATGAGTATGCCGTAGGTAATAAAAAAGCGATGGCGGAAGAGCGTCGATTACTCAATGTAGCTATAACACGCGCTAAAGATGAGCTTCACCTGATGCAACCGCTGAAATACTGGGTGCCTGAACAAGCCAAATATGGTGATAAACATGTTTACGGTGGCAAGAGTCGATTTTTGACGGATAGCATAATGAAGAAGCTAGATAACGCATTTTACCCCAGCCCTGAAAAAGAGGAAAAGCAACGTAAAAAAGCCAGCTCAGCTATTACCGATATTCGCAAGAGCATCTTGGCGACATGGCAATAGATGCGGACAATCAGGGGTCAGAGAATTCAAATTGCAGGACGAACGGACTAGACTTACCGTTCGATGTAATGGTCTCCTCCACCCATAATCGGCATCTATGTGCCATGATTGTAGTGTTAATTCAACAATCAAAATGGAGAAGACCATGACTAACTTTAGTGTATTAGCAATAGATTTGGCAAAACATTCTTTTAGTTTCGTACTATTAAACAAACAAGGTGGTGTGGAGAAAAAAGGTACCGTATCAA
>Ga0213830_1000162_pt1 | contig 95065 bp, 64 predicted proteins | sample SWATP11_FD_161661 | JGI IMG/M metagenome (GOLD analysis project Ga0213830, IMG submission 161661) | Coastal seawater microbial communities from Marineland, Florida, United States - SWA TP1 #1 | ecosystem: Environmental > Aquatic > Marine > Coastal | place: USA: Florida | collected 2016-08-06 | reverse complement strand
AATTTATTGAAGAAAGAGAAATCCTTTAACAAAGGCGTGCGCGCTAAACAGCTAAAAGCAGCTAGAAACGAGAGTTATCTAGAAAAGGTATTGAATAGCAAGTGATTTTTCATGCTCTTGCCCTGGCAGGGGAGCTAAGTGCATTAAACGATTTATGTAATGTCTTTAAAAGTTCTGATGAGAGAAAGCTCTGGAGCAACTCTTTAAATAATTACGGTTGGGCTATGTTACATAATCAGATAGAGGATGTAGATATAGCTCAATCTTTAATTAAGACTGCAATTGAACTCAATTATATAGAAGGGGCTAGGTCTCTCCTAGAAGGGATGAAGGTCAGGAAAAATTTAGCAATGAACCCTAAAAGTGGCTTAAGAAATTACCTTTTCTCAGAATCTGCAATAGTAGATTTTGTAGAGTTACGTGGTCAGTTTAATGATGTAACCTTTTGCCAAATCTGTGATATTTACATGAGTTTCAGCTATATACCTATATTTCATGGAGATGAACCTGCAGAAGATGATAAATATCTGAGTTTATTAATAACACGTTTTATAAATAGCGACCCATTGGTAAAAATAACATTGTTAATGTTTTGTCTTAATGTTTCCAGAGATACTTTACTTAGGCTAGATAAGGCTGCATTGGCGAAGTTATTGGAAATGCTTAATATTTTTGAATTCAAAGACTCCTTAGATGAGTATGTAAGAGCAATAAGATTCAGATTTAATAACAACTTAAATAAACAAGATATAGTTGAGGCATTCCACAAGGATAAAGAAGATGCAATCGCTCTTGTTGAGCGAATTTTAGCACAGAAACAATAGACAACTATAATGTTTAGCCATATTAAAGCGCTCCTTTCGAGCGCTACTCAAACCACTCCTTCACTTTCTTCATATTCGCTCGACTCACTGGCACTTTATCTTGATTCGATAACACCAATTCGCCTTCGCGATTCTTCCTGAGTAATTTTTCTGCATGGTTTGGGTTCACCCAATAACTACGGTGGGTCTGTCCTGTGCTGAGTGTAGGGGCGATGTTTGAAAGTGCTTCAATGGCATCTTTTAAGTTGTATAAGATCAGGTGTTGTTCTTGCTCTGTAACGACTTTCAAATAATGCAGCTCTGCTTTTAGGCAAATGAGTGAGTCTATGTTGTCTATTTTTGCGATTTTTAAAAAGTCATGATCCGGCTGTGTAGCTGAATTGTCTTGTTGCTCAACTGTGGGCTCTGTAGTTTCAGGGTTAGCCGTTACAGGCTCAATCGTCTCGCTTTTATTTTTATTAGCAATATTATCAATGGTTTGAGTGGTTTCTTGTGACGTGGAAGTCGTGTTGTCAGTGCGTTTGATCTGAAAGCCACTTAGCCAAGGCAGGTTTATCGCCACCCATGAAATGAGTGCTGCGGGTGCCATATTTTGCCACTCTTCAAACAGAGCATATAAGGTATACGCGGTTTCATGCTCTATATATACGTCGCGCAATAAAGAGAATGGCACATAAATGGTCACCGCAATCACTGAGCTAATAGCCAGTTTAACAAGATCGTTTTGCCTTGCTAATACGCCTTTCATTAAGGTGTGTGTGGCAATAAAAAACGCCAAACCAGAGAACACTTGAACCTGCCAAACGACAAAATTTAGCCAATGCGGTAGTGCATTATCATCATCTGAGATACTTAAAAGGCATGCTAAAAAGAAGCCAATACATGCAAAGTAGCGCCAAGGGCTAATGGAACCAATTGGAAATTGCCCATTCATACAATAAACCGCCCATTCATACATAAATCAATGGCTTAATTAAACCAGAAAGCAACAACAGCGTAAATTACTGTCATTAAATAAACGCATATTGAGGATGCAAAAATGACTTTTATTAAATCCACCTTAGCTGTTTTAGTTGGAACTTTAGCGACAAACGCTTTAGCTAATACGCAAAATAACAATGACGACGACAAAGCAAATATAGAAAGTATTACTGTGGTGGCCTCTAAGCCTGACGGCATAAAAATCAGTTCTGGTAAGTTATTGTCTCTACCCGGTACGGGTAATGATCCATTAAAAGGCCTTGAAGCCTTACCGGGTGTGGTATTAGCAACGCCGAGTACAGGTGGCCCAGTTGCACAACCGGCCATTCGCGGCAGCTCTGTGAGTGACAATTTATATCTAACTGACGGACTTGAGATGGGCTATGTGTTTCATAATGATGGGATCAGTGTCTACAACCCCTTGTTGATAGAAAGTTTTGAGCTAAAAACAGGTGCGTGGTCGAGCCAATACGCCAATGCAAATGGCGGTGTGATTTTAACAGAGCTGAGAGATCCCGATGCAGATAACCCAACCAATGTTTTAGATTTAAGTTTCTTTAGAAGTGGCTTTTTGTACGAGCAAGCCATTGCAAGCAATGCGGCTTTTTACGTGTCTTTTAGAGAGAGCTTAGTGCATACCTATGTCGATAACTTTATTGAAGACGAAGACTTCTCTTTTGCGGTACCACCTCGAAATCGAGACTACCAAGCCAAACTGATTTGGGATTTAGACGACAACAATGTGATCAGAGCGACCGCCAGTGGTGCGAAAGATTATATCGAAATTGCATTCGATGCTGATGGCAGAGACATAGGCAAAAACCCAGATTTGGCATCGGGCGAACGTTATCAAACGTATTTTCATAGCCAAGCAATCAGTTGGCAGAATTTTAATGGTGATTTCGAAACCACCACTAGCTTAAATTTACTGACGCAAAACCAACAAGAGCGAGAAGGGGATGTGTTTCGATGGGATGCAGACATCACCAAAGTGATCTTAAAGGCTGACAGTCAGTATCAAGGCGAAGACGTTGACGTGCTATTTGGCGTTAAGGTGCAATCGACAGAAGTCGATTATGTTAGTAGTGGGCGTCTATTACCTTGTAACTTAGAGTTTGAAGTGTGCCCACCGAGTTATTTTAGCGACATGTTTTCCGAAGAAGGCACTTTAAAATTTGAGCAGTATCACGCTTATGTTTCGGCGAACGGTGACTTAAGTGCAAATTGGGACTACCAAGTGGGTGTTGCGCTACTTGGCTCCAATAACAACAGTCAAACTTATCTGGAGCCACGCGCACGTGTAGGGTATCGATTAAACGACGCACATAAATTGAATTTAAGCGCAGGTATACACCATACATTGATTGATGATTATCAATACCTTATTGAAGGCTATGGTAATACTGAGCTCGAAGCCAGTGAGGCAACTCATATTGTACTCAATCTTGAATCGACGCTTGATGACGGGTTAAGTATGAAAACAGAGCTGTTCTATAAAGCGCTTGATAACCTTGTAGTTGCAAACCCGAATGCGCAAAAGCGCTCATTAGCACAAGATGTGTCTGGTTTTTCTCGATTTGAAGATGTCGCCAGTGGCACAGCCTATGGTATTGAGCTTTTGGTGAATAAGCAGCTTTCAGATGATTGGTTTGGTTGGGCGAGCATTGCCTACAGTAAAACTGAGCGAGACAACCCGCTGACGCAGCAAAAATTTAACTCTGAATTTGACTTGCCTTGGGTGGCGAATATCGTACTTGACTATAAGTGGGACGAAAACTGGCAAATAGGCGCGAAATGGCGTTTCCAAAGTGGTCGAAGATACACGCAAGTAAATTCTGCAACGCCTTATGTTGAACCAAACAGCGCCACCAACGAGCCATTATTCTATGTACCAAACTACGGCGAGTTTAACGCTGAGCAGTGGGGTAACTATCATCGTTTAGATATTCGTGCTGATTATAAAACCGAGTGGTTTGGCCTAGACACCAACTTGTATATTGAAGTGTTAAACGTGTATGGCTCAAGAGCAGTACAGGAGCTCGAATATAACGCGGCTTACACTGAGTTTGAAAAAGACTATCAATTTCCAGATATGCCACTGCCATCAATTGGCATTAGTATGACTTTTTAAAGACAACGGTCATTTTTTAAAGGTGTGAGAAAGAGGCTGAGTTGCCTCTTTTTTTATTCTGTTAAAGTCAGTAAATATCTGGTCTTCCATTCGTTTTATGTTGCTTTTCTAATAAAGTAATACACTTTTCTAAGATGACGGTTGTAATAGAAATTGCGTATTTAAGTCATTGAACTGTAACTGATATTTAGCCTAACTTTAAAATAGAGCCTCTATTCTAGCCTGCGTTTTAAACCCAACAAACAACGTAGCAAGGTAAAAAAATGAAAACGAATGGATTAAAGCTCAGCGCGCTCGCATTAAGTGTCACAATTGCTCTTACAGGATGTATTGACGGTGATGATGGTGCACAAGGTGCGCAGGGCCCACAAGGTGAAACGGGTCAACAAGGCGTGCAAGGTGAAACTGGTACAGCGGGTGAAAACGGAAACGTGGCGCTGATCAACTTAGTTGAACTTGGCGAAAGTGCAGATTGTATTGACGGTGCAACACGTATTGATGCTGGTGTTGATGCAAACGGTAACGGCACATTAGAGTCAGGCGAAGTACAAAGCTCTACAACTATGTGTAGCGCAGCAGCACGTACATCAGCAATGCTAGCGGCTGGCGCACAAATTAAGTTCGACCCAGTTGCAGCACCTGAAACGAACTTTGAGAAGCGTCAGATCATGACTGGCCAAGCTAAAGCGGTAAACGGTGACTCTGTTCAGCAAATTAATGCTTCTTATAACATTTTAGCGCGTTCTGGCGACCAATATGGCGATACCGTATTCGGTCAGCTAATCGACAAAGACGGTCAGCCTTTCTTCACTGAAGATGGCGAGCGTATTGTTGTTAATTCAAACGAATTCACGTCTCTTGTACCAATTGGCGACCGTTTATTCTCTGTGTCACAAATGGAATCTCGTCCGGGTGCGATGTTCTTAATGGAACTAAACCAGAACAAACTAAACGGCGAATTAACCGTTAAAGATATGTGGCAGTTAGATATGTCAGATATTGATGGTGGTTGGGTACATTGTGCAGGTTCAGTTACACCATGGAATACTCATTTAGCGTCTGAAGAATATGAGCCGAATGCACGTAACACGACGCCAAGCTCTAGCATGGTAGCTTATTTAGGTGGCAATGATGCAGATTGGAACCCGTACTTCTACGGTTGGCCAATCGAAATTGCAGTTGATGCATCTAAAACAGTACCTGATTCTGAGCTAACTAAGCACTATTCAATCGGTCGTTTAGCATACGAACTAGAATATGTGATGCCTGACCAAAAAACAGTTTACCTAACAGACGATGGTACAAACGTTGGTTTATACATGTTCTTAGCAGATAAAGAAGGTGATTTATCGGCAGGTACTATGTATGCAATGAAGTGGAACCAAACAAGTGCTGAAGGCATGGGTGCTGCAGACCTTACTTGGATCAACCTAGGTCACGCAACGTCTGCTGAAATCGAACCATATGTTCGTGGCAACAAGAAAGTGACTTTCAATGACATCTTCATGACTGAAGAGCCTGTTGATGGCAAGTGTTCTGCTGAATTTACCTCAATCAACGCCGGCGGTAATGGTCAAGAGTGTTTGAAATTGGTTGAAGGCATGGACAAAGTGGCGTCTCGTTTAGAAACACGTCGCTACGCTGCAATGATGGGTGCGACCACTGAGCTTCGTAAAGAAGAAGGTATTACGTTTGCTGAAGATAAAGGCAAACTATACTTAGCTATGTCAGCAATTGAACGTGGCATGGAAGATGGTAAGAAAAGCGGTGTTAAAAATGATGCATACGATCTTGGTGGCAGCAACGACATTAAACTAGACGGTTACAACTCATGTGGTGGTGTTTACCAGCTTGATGTTGCTGCAAATGCAGAAATTGGCTCTGAGTATGTTGCAACGAATATCTCTGGTCTAATTCAAGGTATTCCTGCTCATAAAGATTACGGCCCAGAAAGCTCAATTCAGAAAAACCCAGAAGCATTCGATAATTCACAAAACAAGTGTCACATCGATGGCCTTGCTAACCCAGATAACGTGACTTATATGTCAGGTCATAACACGCTGATCATCGGTGAAGACACAGGTAGTGGTCACCAGAACGATGTGATTTGGGCGTATGACTTTGATAAAGAAACCCTAACGCGTATTCAAACGACACCATATGGCGCAGAAACAACGTCGCCTTATTGGTATCCAAATATCAATGGTTGGGCTTACTTAATGTCAGTCGTTCAGCACCCTTACGGTGAGTCTGACGAGACAATGAGCACTAACACTGGTGAAAACCGCGCTTACACAGGTTATGTAGGTCCTTTCCCTGCTAAAGCTGAGTAATCACGACTCACAATAAAATAGCCACTTAAGTTCTTACTTAATTTGTTACTTAAGTGGCTTCTTAAATTCATGCGATATAAATGTATTTTGGAGTTTTCCCAATGCAGAAAACACATCTAGCCTATAGTGTGGTTGGACTGGTCGTTTTAGGGGCGACGTCTTTCTACCTATCTGAAAGTGCACAAGCGAGTGCTGCCGAACAGTTTAAATCTGACACGCTTTCTCAGCTTTCTCCTTATATTCCTGCTCAGTGTTATACCAAACCGGTATCAACAAACGGGGAAGTGAATAACCCGTGTTTTGCGTGTCATACCGACAGCAAGCGCCCGAACTTTTTGAATGATTCTGATGTGCAGTTGAGCTATAGCTTTCCGGGTGAAGCGACGAAAAATCCGTGGTTGAACATGTTTAAAGACCGCACGACAGAGGTCGGGCGAATTACAGATGACGAAATTCTGGCTTACGTTCGAGAGAGTAATTACTTCACCCTTGAAGGCAAATTAGCACTGGCAGATCATTTAGAAAAAAACCAAAGCAAATACGACTCGAATAATAATGGGCAATGGGATGGCTACGTACCAGATAGCTATTTTAATTACGACCAGCAAGGTTTTGATAAAACCCCTGAAGGTGATTACACGGGCTGGCGCACTTACGCCTATTACCCTATGCCCGGTGGCTTTATGCCAACCAATGGGTCAACCGACGATGTCAGTATTCGTTTAGCGCCAGCATTTCGAAACAACGAGCAGGGACAATTTGACCTAACCGTTTATACGGTGAATTTAGCCATTGTTGAGGCGTTGATCAAAGAGCAAGATATTCAAATAGAACCCGTTGATGAAGCGCGCCTTGGTATTGACCTCGATAAAAATGGTGAATTAACCACTGCTAACCTAGTACGCTACGAATGGGCACCGCGTGACGGTAAGTTAATGAGTTATGTTGGCCAAGCTAAACAGCAGTTGGTTGAAAAAAAGGTGCATATCGCGGCGAAACTCTTTCCTGAAGGTACGGAGTTTTTACACTCTGTTCGCTACCTTGACTTAGATGCGAACGATGACGTTGCCATGTCAGCGCGTATGAAAGAATTACGCTACGCGAAAAAGCAGTTTTGGATGAACTACTACCAACTAGAAGAGCTGGTTGAAAAAGAAATCAAAGAACGTTATGACTTTCCGGATAGAACTAAACTGCTTCGCGGTAGCACAGAAGAAGGCTTAACAGTTGCACAAGGCTGGACTTACCAAGGCTTTATCGAAGATAAACGAGGTGCGCTAAGACCACAGACCTTTGAAGAGCAGGCATCATGTGTGGGGTGTCACAGTGGTATGGGCGTGTTGATGGACTCAAATGTGTCTTTTTATCGAAAGTTACCAACAGAGAGCTTTCAAAAAGGCTGGTATCACTGGCAACAAAAGTCATTTTCAGGTACGCCTGACAGAATTCGAGAAACAGACGGACAACCAGAATATAGCTATTACTTAATGAATAACCCAACAGGGGATGAGTTTAGAGCTAACCATGAAGTCAAAGCCAAGTTTTTTGACCAAGAGGGTAAGCCAAAGCAAGCGGCATTTGCACGTTTGCAGCAAGACATCTCTTATTTGCTTTTGCCTTCTAAGTCTCGCGCACTTGAATTAAACAAAGCGTATAAAGTGATAGTTGATGAGCAAAGTTACATTCATGGTAAAGCGCCGATAGTAAACCCATTAGATGATGTGATGCATAAACAGGTAGAAGTGGACCAAGAAACTGGGATCACTCACACCTTAAACGCATTTTAAGTGGTACTGGGGGCGGTATGACTTTGATCTGGGAATTTGTTTTAGCCTGTACTTTAATGGGCTTAGCAATCGGTTTAGATGTGGCCATTGTTACAGCTATTTATGCTAAACAGCTAAGTGTGAACTCAGTAAAAAACCGCTGGGTTGTGGGTGTGACAGCAACACATACTTTGTTTCCAATGTTTGGCTATATGCTGAGTTATTTTGGTTTGAAATGGCTACCGAGCATTAGCCCTATCATTGGCTTAGTTGCATTCGCGTTTATTGCCTATTTTTTGTATCAAGAGTTACAGGATTATCATGAAGGCGAAGAAGCCAGTTTTACTCATAAAGCGATTTCATGGGCGTTGATCATCGCAGTGAGTTGGGATGCGCTTTGGTCTGGGCCCGCGAAATCGGCGCAGATAATTAATTGGCCTGAGTTACTGGTATGGCTATCGTTTTTTGTGGTGGGCGGACTTGTGTTGTTGTCATCGCAAATAGGCTTATGGCTTGGCCGCTATTTGCTTGCGTCTCAGAAAGACCCCAAGGTGAATCGAGGCTGGCATTGGTTGCAATATTCGACCATCGCTTATTTTGGTTTGTTGGCTTTATTTAGATATACATTTAATAGCCAAGTCCATGATGGCGCGATATTTATGTTGGCTGCAACACTGGTTGGCAGTTATGTATTTTATCCGGCGACGCAAAATAGAGGGTAGTCAAAAGACTGCTTTTACTCACGAAGCTTTTTATTCGCATGAAGTTTTTTATTCGCATGAAACAAAGGGGTAAGCGTAATTCTAGCTACCCCTTTTTTCTTGCAAAGGAAATAGGAAAATTCATATTTACAACTAGCTAGCCTGAAATTCAGGCCATAAAAAGTCAAAATCGCAACACAAAATGACTATTTGATCTGACTTTAATTAACTATAGACGAGGATATATAATTTCGCTCATTTATTGAGCTAATATCTTTGTTTAAAACTGATATTGAATACCGACTCCCGCTTGCCTTGGTGGTGCGAGATAAAACTCTGCGACACCAAATGACGCAGTAAAGTCGTTTGAACCAATAACATGGTATTTGTTAGTTAAATTGGTGACAAACGCAGTGACACTGAGTGACTCGCTGAGCTGATAGTTTGCAGATACATTCACCAGAGCTATGCTCTGTTGAGTTGCAAAAGGACTATTAAAGACGTCATTGTATACTTTACTTCGATAAGCCCAGTCTAGGCGAGTTGAAAGCTGCTGGCCATGCGATAACTCCCAGTTATATTTAACCCCCATCGAGGCTGTCCACTTAGGTGTTTTAATCAGCTTGCTGTCAGTGGTGACTTCAGTAGCTGTACCAACATCGGTAAACTTGGCATCTGTATAAGACAAACTACCAGAAAAAGTAAAACCGCTGCCAGTGATGCGCTCAAATTCTATTTCAGCGCCCTGAGTTTCAGTATTACCGACGTTATCGATAAATATTTCGACGCCAGAATCCTCGCCTGACTCTCCTCCTCTTAATTGCATGTCTTTGTGCTTCATAAAGAATGCCGTTGCATTTAATCTTAGGGTGTTATCAAACCACTGAGAGCGCATACCCAGTTCAAATGCGGTTAAGTATTCGGGATCAAAAGGTCTGGCCGAAACGGGCGTATTAGCCACACCATTAAAACCGCCAGATTTGAAACCGCGGGACCCCGTTAGAAACAGCATCATATTGTTTGAAGCCTGATATTGAACACTGGCTAAAGGTGAAAATACCCGCCAGCTTTTTTCAATTGGACCTTCTGGGCTCGTATCAGTTCTTTCTATTGCGATAACTTGGGCAATATTTCGGGTTGTAATGACTTGCTGCTTTTTCTTCTCACGGGTGATGCGACCACCTAAAGTTAACGTCCATTGCTCATCAAAGCGATAGTTACCATTGAAAAAGGCTGCGACACTTTCACTCTCAATGTCATTATTGAATGTGTTGTCTAAATCGAGTCCAATATTTAAGGGGTTACCAGCGCCTCCAATTGCTGTCGGGTTGCTTAACGGAGAGCCATCAAGTGGGCCGGGTATTGTTTCAAGGCCAAGATACAAGCCCTCAATAAAAGTAAAATTAAACAAATAGTGAATTTCTTCATCAATGGCAAACAGGCCTAGTAACCAGTCGAACTGGCTAGCAACATTACCTGTTAAATTAAACTCCTGACTTGTTTGTTTTTGAGTTTGGTAGTCTCTGGTTACGCCAATATTAAACGAGTTATTGTCAAAATCACGACCGTATACGGCTTCAAGGCTTCGATAGGAGGTAATCGACTTGAATTTAAGCTGATCTGAGATGTCCCACTCAATATTTGCTCTGTAGCCATATTGATTCAGGTGATTTTCGTTTTCATCAGTAGAGGCACTGCGAAAATTATCATCAAATACGGTCAGTTTAGGATAAGGGTCAATTGCAGGAGATAACCCAGCGATACTGTTATACAAAACAATGAGTGAAGCATCATCATTCTTTTTAGGGAGCACAGAGGGCGCACTGTCATTGTTTTGTAGTTGTCTATAGTAACTCAATTCAAAATTTAGCTGCTCTGATTGTTTATAATTCAGTTTCGCAATGACATTAAGATCGTCTCGGCCGCCTTCTTTATCACCATTATCACGAGTGACAAAGCCCTCTCGATAGTTCTTCGACAAAGCTAAGCGTGCAGACACGTTATCAGAAATAGGAGAATTGAAGATAACAGACGCATCTTTTCGGTTAAATTCGCCGATGGTCACCTGACCATTAAACTGTTTTTTGTCAGTGACTTTATTTGTGAACATATTAATGGCGCCACCAATGGTATTTTTTCCAAACAGTGTGCCTTGTGGGCCTCTTAACACTTCTATGCGATCAATATCTAAAAAGCTGTAAATACCTCCGGCTGAGCGGGCATGATAAACACCATCTATGTAAATGCCGACACTCGGATCTGTGGTTGGAATAGGGTCCACTTGTCCAACCCCTCGCATGGTGATCCCCGCACAATGCGTACAGCCTGAGTTCTCGCCTACCGTGGTAATTTCAATATTGGGAATAAAGTAAGAGGCTTCTAATAAATTGGTTAAGCTGCGCTCTTTCAAAAAGCGATTTGACATGACTGAGACTGAAATGGGAGTGCGTTGCAAGTCTTCTTCAACTTTTCGAGCTTCGACGGTGACATTGATTAGCTCACTCAGCGACAAAGAAAATAAGTCTATTTCTTCATTTTTATCCGCTACTACAGTGCATGGTAAACAGGTCAAAAATATAAAAGTCGCAACGCGAGTTTTCACTTTAAAAACGTAGTTCAAGGTAAGAGTCTCAACTTGAATAAACGATTGATTAAGTGTAGTTGAAGCGCCTTTGGTTTGTTGCGTAAATTTAAATTTTAAAAGGCCAAAAATGAGCGATCCACAAGTTTTTTAACATTTTGAATGGGCTTGGATACCAAATAGGTGTTTATAATGCAATAATTTCAACAAAGATGGGTGCTAGCTCAGATTTTACCAGCCTTAAGTGTTGGATGTCGTATAGCGATCAATAATTGTATTAATCTCTTCTTGAAGTAACGAGATTGCATTATTAATTTTGAGAATGTCTTGCTCAGAAAAGCGTTCACGATTGAGCATAAAGTGAATGGGGTTGTCATTGACTATATAAGGATGAAGCTGAATGTTACCGCCTCGGTACGTAGAAAAGTAGTAAAGCCCTGCCATTTCATCTTCGACCAAAAACTCAACTCTTTTTAAATGAACCATGCTCATGCGCTGTTTTATGCTCTTTACAAAAGCAAACTGTGACTTGTTTTCAGGTTTTTGAAAATGCTCATCAAACTCTTCGCCATAAAATGCACCAGGGTTGATCACAAATGACATTTTTTGGTCGAACAGAGTTTTTAAGTTGTTGATTGGTCCAACGGGGAGATGTGTGAATAACCGCATTCTTTCACGGCGGTAGGGAATAGTAAATGCAGCAATTTTTTCTCGTTCAAGGTTGAAGCTTGATGATGGAAGCACATCAACTAAACCGATACTAAGCTCTTTTATGGCTCTGTCGGTGGTTGGCAGTCTAACAAATTCAACGCAATAGCCTGCTGTTTGAAACACTTTTCTGCTGATATCTATTTCAAGGCCAAAGGCTCTGTCTTGTTGATACATAACATAAGGCGGCCAAGTTGCACCAATGCCTACGTGCACGGTTTTGTCTTTGGCACATTGTGCAAATAAGTTATGGCTGAATAAGAATAGGAAAAAGCAAACACTCAGTCGCAATATAAAGCTCATTTATCAAAAGCATGATTATCACTTGAGTATAGACAGAAATTAAATCGTAAGGTATTGGATGAGACGAAAACAAAAAGATAAGGTGTTTTTATGTAAGCGCTTATCTTTTTGCTAAGAATATTCGGGTATTATCCGTTATAAGCTTATGGACAAGTTGACATATCTTTAGATAACTCGCTGATAAAATTACCAGATTTATCAAGATAGCGATAAACCATGGTCACGCCATAATCTTTAAATGCTTTTAAGTCTTTGTTGCTGCACAGCGGCTTTATTACTATGTCTTGAAGCAGAGTTGTAAATTGATTGGTATCTAATTGCTCAACACTGTAGTTAATCATAGTGTTGTTATAAATAATATAGTTGCTAAATGTCGCAACAGAGTCTAACCGCGTTTCTTCATCTAACATCACAGGCCCGTTTTTATTTAAGATTGCTGCGGTTTTTGTAAGCTCAACAGATAAACTTCTTTGGTCGACAGTTTGTGCGGCAAAGCCGTTAGCGCTAAATAGCAAAGTGGTAAGCAGAGCGGGTTTGAATAAATCCATTTCGTGTCTTCATTATTATTTAAAAATGAATAATATACGAAAGTGGGCACTTAAATCTATGTCAAAAGTTACTTTTGATAGTGAGAGCCCCAAACCACCAAATTATTAAAAGTAAGGTGGTTTGAGGAATATAGAGCGTTTTTTAGAAACGATAGCGAATTTTCGCGACAAAGTTGTCGCCGGTACGGTTATCCCAGCCTTCTTTAAATAGCGATGTATTGCTCTGTTCTAAGTCGTCGATAGATTGCCCACCTCGGCTATAAACAAGATAAATGTTTGATAGAGGTGCAATTTCGTAACGGTAGCGAATTTGTAGTCGCGTTGTTGAGCTAGAAAAATCACTCACTTGGGTATTGGTATCAAATAAGTCACCATTACCATCAATGGCAAATTGGTTACCATTTTTACCCGTTACACTCACCCACTGAAAACGCACTCGCAACTCTTGTTTGTCATCAATGGTGGCATCAAAGTCTAGGCTGTTTTCAAGCTGTTTAAAGTCATAACGTGCCAGTTGGCCATCAATCCAATATAAACTTTGATTTTCTTGAACGGCCCATAAACTCCAAGATACGCGATAGTTATCGGTGAAGTAGTAGCTAGGGTGGTAGTGGAAGCGACCGCCATTGCCTTCTCGGTCATAACTTTGTAGACCAAAAGCAACATGGTGGCGGAACTTGTTCTGGCTACCAAAATTATATTCGGTAAAGAACTCGCGACCTGAGCCTAAATTAAAGTCGCCATTGCCTCGGGTTGTTCTGTCATCAAGACCTGAAGACGTATAGTCAAAACGCCAGAACCAAAAGGCACTGTCTTTATATTCTTCGGTGCCAGTGATCCCAACTTCTGTCCTTAAATGATCGCCATCACTGTTATGATCGCGCATAAAGTAACCTTCAACGCGGCGTTGCTTTAAGCTACTGCTCTCATCAAAATCGGTGAAATAACGTTCGTTGTTATACCAAATACGTTGTAAATCTGAACGTGATAAAAAGCCTAAATCATTGACTTGAAACTCTTCATCGTAAATCGTGAAATTTAAACGTTGTTGCCAGTTATCACTGAATTTATGTACAAAGTTCAACCATGCGCCGTAGCCGTCGATTTGATCTTTGTGTTTGTCAGAATCGACAAAGCTGCCGTTTACTTGCGCGCTAATTTGCAATGTATCAGACACATCAGTGCGGTAATCAACACTGTGAACCTGAGACTCACGACCTTGCGTGGCCTTGTCTGCATAAGTCACTAAGTAGCCAACCTGAGAGTCGTCAAAACGGTGTTGGGCACGGGCTGAGGCAAATTTGTTTGATTCTTTGTCGTTAAAATGACCGTCGTCTTCAAATACAGCCATCACGCCGAAGTCGTTATTTTGGCCATTCGAGGTATATTTAACAGCGGCATCAATGTCGCCATACACACCAATTCGGCGGGTGTGTACTAAACGCATTCCCGCATTACCTTGAATATCAAATAAAGCTTGGTTTTCGGTAAAGAAAGGGCGGCGCTCTGCAAAGAAAGTTTCGAATGGTGAAAAGTTAACAACTAAACCATCAGATTCGACCTGACCAAAATCAGGGTTTAATGCCACACTCAATTGTTGACTGGCATCTGGACGCCAAAAGATATCAACGCCGATGTTACTGTCGTCGGTGTCGTTGAGCATATCGTTTTGATATGTCGCCGAGGAGAAAACATCTAAAGATGAGCCTGCGTGGTTCGCCACTTTAATTTGACTGAATTCGCGTAAAAAGTCAGGTTGACTTGATGACGTTGGCGCATGGCTGTAACTTTTATTCGACTTCACATCGTGACGGCGAACGTATATGCCCATTTGACGGTTTTCACCATCAATCTTGGCCATTGGAGCCACGTTCCATGGGATCAAATATTCAGCAATCCAGCCGCTGTCAGTTTGGCTGGTTTTACCAAACCAAGTACCATCCCAATCACTTTTGAAGTTGTTATTGTTTTGCCAAATACCGTCGCGCATTGAGCCACCGTTTCCAAGGGCAAAGCCGTAGGCGGTGTTTTTACCGTTATCAAAGTCGATAATAAGTTCAATGAAGTCACTTTCTAAATCACTGTCTCGGGCGGTACGCATCGAGGTTTGTTCATTTAGAGCTTGTGTAGCGATAACAGCAACATGAATACCTTCTTCGCTAGAAAAATATTTTACCTGAGTTTGCTTATCAGCTTGAGCAAGCGTAAAAGGGCTGGTGGTTTTGTCTAAGTTGATGATTTGAGCATTTTGCCATTGTACTTCGTCGAGTACGCCATCGATTTGGGCGGCAAAGGTGGTCGGTAATACAAAGGCACTTGAAAGGGCGATGGCAACGGGAGAGCGCTTTAGCCATGTTTTAAGTGTATGCTTTATTTTTTTCATTTCTTTTCCCTGTTTTTGCTGGTGGCATTATATAGAGAAAAATCGAATGAAAAATGATAAGGCCAACTTTTGCATATATAAATTGTAAAATTATATTACTTATAGCAAATCGTTGGCCTTAGCTTAGCTGTTATTCAAGTTAAGCAGCAGCTTGAGCTGTGTTTTCTTTGCTTCGAAACAGCATATTTGTGACTGCAAAGACGACTAATGTCGGCACAATCCAGCCAGCATTGTATTGATATAAAGGTAGGCAGTTTACAAATACGTTATGCAGTTGCTCTGGCATATTACCAAGGATCTTGAGCGCATCGATAATGCCGCCCGTGATAGCGGCTGCAATGGTTAAACTGTAAATCAAGCCGTTGAACGGACGCTTTAAATAAAACAGACCCAATAAAATAATACTGATTGCAACAGGGTGAAGTACAACTACGAGTGGCAATGTAATAGCAATCAACAGGTCTAAGCCCAGATTAGCGACTAATGTTGTAATGGCGATAATCGAAATGGTGCTGGTTTTATAGCTGATGCCTTTGAAGTTTTGACTGGTAAACTCTGCACAAGCACAGGTCAAACCTATGGCTGTAGTCAAACAAGCAAGCGTTACAATCACCCCCATCAGTAAAACACCCGGTGTGCCATAGATCCAATTCATGTAATTCGACAACAGCGCGCCACCATTGCTTTCAACAATGCCATAATTCGCACCCACAAAAGCAATTGCAATATAAACGAAACACATGGCAATACTAGAAATCAGCACTATTTTGATTAGGTTTGGTACCACAGGGGCATTAGGCGCCGCATTTTTAAGTGCATTGATCACTAACCAGCCAAAGCCCACAGCACCTAATACGTCCATGGTCATATAACCTTCGGATAGGCCAGAGGCAATGGCAAAAGATTGATATTGCTCAGCGGTATTTTCGAGTTGTCCGTGAGGGTATAAAAATGCACTAATGGCAATGAATAATAACATCAGCAATAAAACTGGCGTTAAGATTTTGCCAATTCTGTCCATTAGTTTACCTGGGCTAAGCGCAAAGAATAGCGTGGTTGCAGCCATGACTAGGGTAAACGGCAACAAGGCCCAATCGGCGAAAAATGGTTTAGCAATAAACTCAAAAGACACACTGAATGTTCTAGGTAATGAAAACAGTGGGCCAATTGATAAAAACAACACGCCCCAAAATAGTAAATGCCCTGCGCGAGGCAATTTATTGGTCAGTGCTTCACTACCGCCCATGTAGCCGATGGCAATAAGCGTAAGAGCAGGTAATCCCACTGCTGTGATCAAAAACCCGATAGTAGCTGGCCAGAAAAACTCACCTGAGCCTTGGCCTAATTGAGGCGGGAAAATAACGTTACCCGCACCTAAAAATAACGCAAAGGTCATAAACCCAAGCGTCAACAGAGAAGACTTTGACATGAAAACCTCGTAATAACCTGTCAGTCAATTGAGCGGCGCATTCTAGGGATTATTAGGGACAATGCAAATTTAAGCTTTGTGAATAAAAAATGCAGATGAGTAGGGAATCTAAGTAAAGAAATAAATAAAAACGAGCAGGGAACATAATTGAGGTTTTTTGCATAAACTATTTATGAATGCCGTAAATCTGATGCTTTTATTTTTTATTCGAGAGTTTAGTGCTTTTACACTTTTCTACAACTTCTCACGACATTTGACGGACTCTCACAGGTAATCGCGCTAACTTAGTCTCATCAAAACAAACACCTTAGGCACTTACGATGAATGCAGCGAAAACACTAATCTCACTTTCTTTAGCGACTCTATTAACCGCGTGTGCGCACCACAATAATGTGCGTCCTTCAGACAGCGGCGACCATTATGTGAAGTTAACAGCACAAACTAAATCCGAAGCTGGAAAAGATGCTTTAAGACAGTCTAAGCATTTTTGTGATGAGCAAGATAAAAAGGCTTACGTGCTTAACGAAAGTATTACTTACGTTGGTAACATGCCCGAAGAAGAATATTTACAGAATTTAAATATCGCCAGCGCGGTAGAAACTGCGGGCACAGTGCTTTGGGTATTAGGTGAAAATGCCGTTGATGACGTGGGCGCGGCAATGTCGATAGGTGGTGGCATCGCAGAAGATTCAATGGGCCAGCCATACGAGTTGGTGATGAGTTTTACGTGCCGTTAATTGGTTTACAAAATATTACAAGGAAGGCTTTACAGATTTTTATAAGTGTTTAATATTGCGTCGAATTTTTTAGGAATGGAACATAAGGGAAACAATGAAAATTCGCGCAATTCTTCTCGCAACCTCACTAATTTCGTCTTCAGCTTTTGCAAGCAACATTAACTTTGATTATGTTGAGGCGGGTTATGCAAAATTAACTCTTGATGATGATGAAATTAGTCCAAAAGGTTTGGGCTTAAAGTTTAGCAAATCAGTGACTGATAACTTTGCGTTTAAGGCAAGTTATATTAGAACGTCAGATGAAGAGAGTGGATCTTATACAGACATCATTGAAAACACACCTGTGCAGATTACAGAAAAGGGTGAGCTTACGTTTTCTCAGTTGTATGCAGGGTTTGGTTATCTATGGCATTTAGATGAAAATAAGGTGATTGAAATGGCACCTTATTTTGGAAAAATAAAAGTTGATATCGATGTTAGTGCCCGTGCATCTGCAAACTATATGGGTGAAAGTATCAATCTATCTCACAGTGAAAGTGAATCTGAAGATGTGACTCTTTATGGTTTAGAGGCTAATTATCACTTTGCTTTTAATGACGCATTAAATATGGTGTTGGGTTTAGGTTATGAGCGTGCCGATTATGACTATGAACCTGAAAACAATTCTTTCTATCAAGTGCAGCTAAACTATACTTTTGCAGAGAACTTTACTCTTAACTTTGCTCACAAAAATGTAAAAGATTACAAAAATACCGGTTTAAATATACGTTATAACTTTTAACCTTAACTTAGGTTGAAATTAGATTTGTTTAAAAAGGCAACGTTAGTTGCCTTTTTTAGTGCTTAAATTTTAGTATTTAAATTATTCGGTACTTAATTTAAACACCGCGACTGCATCAGACTTCGACCAAGTTGAGACCGCATATGTTGAGTCTAGAAATTCAAGGGCTGTAGCTGAGTGTAACTCGGTTGGTCTCAGACTTCTTGAATGCTTAAGTGCTGCTTCGTTTATCTGAAATTCATCAATGCGATGGCTTTGCTCTGAGAAAGTTAAGATAGAGCGCTCGCTCTTTGATAATGTCACTTTATTCAAGCCTTCAATACCATGTTCGGCTTTACTTAACACTTTCACGACTTCAAATGTCTGCTCATGGTTTTTTTTAGCCAAAACAATATCGCTGTTTATAGCATCGACCACAACGAGATAGTGCCCGTTGCCAGCAAAACTCACAGAAATTGGCATATCAAATGGGTGCTTTAGAGTTTGATTGTAGTGAAATTTCCCCGCTTTATTGCGTGTGTACATAGACACAGCTTTACCATTCATACCTGCGACTGCTAAAAATTGGCCAGTCTTATCGGTTGTTACAGAAACTGCACCTGAAAGGGCTGCATCTTTGTTTGCATGAATTCGTTGAGACAGTGTGGGTTTACCATCTTGATTCAAGTTAAATACACTAACATCATGGCTGACGGTAGCTGCGATAAACAACTGATTGGTGTTGTGGTTAATCGCTAGCTCATAACCGCCTAAGATCCCAAACGTATCTTGATGAGGCTTGATGGTGTCGGGTTGTTTAAATACTTGCTCAAAAGGCAGATTGTCAGACAAGGTATGTTGTAACGCTAATCCTGTTTTTTCAGAAAAGCGAAAGTGTAACAGTGCGCTGTGGTAATAACTTAATACATAAATGTTTTGGCCGTTGTCGTCGCTCACCACAGAAAGTGCGCCCTCGAGTTTTATTTTGTCACTGCTTTTAATCGTTTGCCGATGTGAAAGCGAAAAGTCAGGATCCACCTTAAATACCGAAAGCGAGTTATCATCGGCACTGGCAACGAATACCCACTTCTTATCTTTGCTTAATGCGATGTCTCTCGGATTATTTAACCCATCTACACCTTGAACATCATCAGTTAAAACATAGCTTGGCGTTTGCTCAATAGAGAGAGTATTTGCACTTGCAGTCACGGCGGTGATTGATAGAAAGATATAAAGAAAAAAGCGTAAAGTTTTCAAAGCGTATGACCCAAGCGTTTTTATAGTATTTGAACATCATGTCACTTTTCACTCTCTCTTAACATTGGAATTTTCTGAGCTATCTCAATTTGTTCAAAATAAAACCGGGATATTAATTGATCTGAGTCAATTTAGTGTTTAGTATATTTTAAAGTTTCAGTAATTACTGAAACTTTAAAATCTTAGTTGAGGAGGATTGCAACTAAGGCGTGCTTTGGGTCGTGTTCGGAGGGGAACATGTTAGATACATTAATGCTGTCGCGAATTCAGTTTGCGGCAAATATCAGTTTTCATATTTTATTTCCTACTATAACCATCGCGTTAGGGTGGTTTCTTGTTTTCTTTAAAGTCAGATTTGAACAAACGGGCGATGCGGTTTGGATGCGAGCCTATCGTTTCTGGGTAAAAATCTTTGCGCTGACTTTTGCACTAGGTGTTGTGAGTGGTATCACCATGTCGTTTCAATTTGGTACGAACTGGCCGGGCTTTATGGAAAAAGTGGGTAACATTGCTGGGCCATTACTGGGCTACGAAGTGCTAACCGCGTTCTTTTTAGAAGCAACCTTCTTAGGGATCATGTTGTTTGGCATAAATAAAGTGCCAGTGCGCGTGCACACCATTGCCTGTTTTGTGGTGGCGGTTGGCACAACCTTATCGGCATTTTGGATCTTAAGCCTTAATTCTTGGATGCAAACGCCTGTTGGCTTTGAAATGCGAGACGGCATTGCTTATCCGACCGATTGGTGGGCGATCATTTTTAATCCTTCTTTTCCTTACCGTTTTACTCACAAACTGATTGCATCGGGCCTTACTGCGAGCTTTTTGATTGCTGGGATCAGTAGTTATCGTCTGTTGAGGGGTGATGATAAAAAGGCGCCTAAACTCACGCTTAAAGTTGCGCTGGTTGTGGCTGCAGTGTTGGCGCCGTTACAAGCTTATGTGGGTGATTTACACGGTCTCAATACGTTTGAACATCAACCACAAAAAGTCGCAGCGATGGAAGGCGTGTGGGAAACAACACAAGGCACTCCTTTATTGTTATTTGCTATTCCAGACGAAGAGCAGCGTACAAATCATTTTGAACTGGCAGTGCCTAATTTGGCGAGTTTAATCTTAACCCATCAATTAGATGGCGAGATTAAAGGCTTAAATGAATTTAAGGGTGAGCACCCGCCTGTAAAACCTGTGTTCTTTAGCTTTAGAGTCATGGTGGGGCTTGGTTTACTCATGATTGCAGTTGCTTGGTTTGCCGCGTTTAAGATCTATAAAAACAATGCTTTACCAAATTGGTTACTGCGAACTTTAGTGGCAATGAGCTTCTCTGGTTGGGTGGCAACGCTAGCTGGCTGGTATGTTACTGAAATTGGCCGTCAGCCGTTTATTGTTAGCGGTGTTTTAACAGTCGATCAAGCAGCCACCACAATTGCGCCAGCTAGTGTCGGGTTTAGCTTAGTCATGTATTTAACCGTGTATGCATTTTTATTGGTTGCTTATTTACACACGGTATTTTTGATGGCGAGAAAAGCGGTGCTCATTGAAGAAATATCTCAACAAGAGCATGTAGGAAAAAAACGTTCAAGTATTGAAATTAAGGAGTCTGCGCATGTTTGAACAAGATACCTTAGCTATTGTTTACGCAGCGTTAATGGCTTTAGCAGTGCTGTTATATGCCATTTTGGACGGTTATGACTTAGGTGTAGGTATTTTGTTACCCACCAACAACGACCATGATGCCGATAAAATGATCGCTTCAATTGGTCCGTTTTGGGATGCAAACGAAACTTGGTTAGTTTTGGCAATAGGGTTACTACTAATCGCATTTCCAACCGCCCACAGTTTGGTGCTCAAAGCGCTGTATATACCTTGTACTTTTATGCTGATTGGCTTGATTTTGCGTGGCGTTGCGTTTGATTTCAGAGCCAAAGCCATTGTTGATCACAAGAATGCATGGGACTTGGCTTTTAAATTAGGGTCACTGCTGGCGGCAACATCGCAGGGTTATATGTTGGGCCGTTATGTGATGGGTTTTGATGAATCTGCTTGGTCTTATGGTTTTGCGCTTTTGAGTGCAGTCGGTGTTGCTGCAGCGTATACCTTAATTGGTGCTGCTTGGTTGGTGATGAAAACCGAAGGTGAGTTGCAGCAATATGCAATTAACGTTTGCAAGCGTTGTGTGTATGTTGCATTAGTGGGTATTGCCCTCGTGTCAGGCGCAAATTTATGGCTCTCACCTGAGATTTTCTTAAAGTGGTTTAGCTGGCCGAGCATGCTGCTGTTATTACCGTTGCCGATTATCTGTTTTAGCTGCTTTGTATTAATTGCTCGAAAACTATCGCAGCTAACAAGGCAACCAGATAATAAAGCGCATCATCCGTTTATTTTAAGTGTGGTCATTTTTACCCTGTCATTCTTAGGGCTAGCAATTAGCTTCTTTCCTGACATAGTGCCAAATCACCTAACTATCTGGCAGGCAGTTGCTGCGGCAGAATCGTTGACCTTTTTGCTTTGGGGCGCATTACTCGTTGTGCCGACCATCTTGGCTTACACAGCTTATTCTTACCGTGTGTTTTGGGGCAAAGTCGATGACCTAAGATATTACTGATATCAGTTTTAACTTTACTAGCAAGTTTATGAAATAAGTTCCCAGCCTCATAAACTTGCTACTTTTGAGCTGATATAGCAGACTAATGAAAGGGATAATTTAAAGCCAAACAAGCCGTAAAATTCATGCGATTTCAAATAGAAGACAAAGTCTTAGACACAGTAACAGGGATAGTAACCAGCGCTGATTCTGAGCATTCTATTCGCGCAAAAACCCTACAAGTTCTTAATTATCTCATTGAACATAAGACAGATATTGTCAGCAAACAGGCGGTCATAAACGCCGTTTGGGATGATGTTGTTGTCCAAGACCAAGTGCTAACACAATCTATTAAAGAGATCCGTGATTTACTGGGTGCCAATGTAATAAAAACCTATTCTCGTAAAGGCTATCAGTGGGTAGCGCCTTTATTACCCGAAACAATTCAAACTGAAGCAGCTAAAGTAACTGAGCCGCAAAGTACCATACAAGCTAGGCCCGTTATAGATAAGAGTAAGGTCTGGATTGGTGCGTCGCTTGTAGTATTTCTGCTACTGATAATGGTTTTCGTATTTTTATTTAGCCGTTCAGAGCCGCCTCTAAAAGTGGCATTTTTACCGGTGAAGAATGATGTGCAAGACAGCGTTCATAATTGGGTGCCGCTGCATGGCCAGGAGCAACTCACGCTAGGTCTAAGTCAATCGAGTCAATTAACGGTCATTGACAGCGATCATGTACTTTTCGCGATAGAAAGGCTGAACGCCGAACAACGACGAGCTTTTCAAAGTGGGGCGCTTTACCCCCTTCAAGAGAAGTTAGAAGCTGATTTAATCGTTGCCACTCGTTTAACTGGTTTCCCTGAAGATTTCCAACTGCATTATCAATTACAAACGCCATTTGGTGTGGAGCAAGGTATTGAGTTCGCATCTTCTGTTGATGATGCTTTTAATCAACTAGTGAGCAAAATAGCAATTCGCTTCGATGAATATCATCCTTCAGGTAATGACAAAAGCATCAGCCAATTTAGTAATGAAGCCTTTGCCAGAGGCGTTGCAAAATATTTAGAGCAAGATTTCAACGCTGCAAAACCCTTATTGCAAACAGCGCTAAGTACAGAGCCAGATTTATTGGCGGCCAAACGTTATTTGGCTGCAAGTTTTGCAAACTCAGGGCAAATTACAGAGGCGATAGTTTTGCTAAAAGACAGTATTAATCTTGCTCAAACTCAAGGAGAGCAAGGTCGGGAGTTATTGCGCGCTTATTTAATGATTGGGTATTTGCAAATAAATTGGCCACAGCAGACAGACAGAGAAAACGAATTGCTCAGTGCTGAGCAGTATATTGAGCAAGCGAAGCAATTGGCTGAGCTACAAAACGATGAGTTATTCATAGCGTATTCCCATGAGGAGCTTGGCAAAATCAAGCGTCTGCAAGGCGAGTTTGATGCCTCAGCACGACACCTAACTGCAGCACTGCAATACCATAAGCAGTTTCAAGGCGACTATGGCCAAACTGCTGCGCTAATTGAACTAGCAAAAGTGTCAAATGCGCAGCAAAACCATGCGCTTGCAGAGCAATATTTACAACAAGCATTTGAAATCGCGACTCACTCACAAGCACCTGCAAACCAGATTTGGGTATTATTAGCTAGGGCTGATATTGCAAGAAGTCAGTTATTGCAAAGCAAAGCGGAACAGTTTGCTAAAAAGGCTCAGGCTATCGCCAATCACAGCGATAACCCTATGTTGATAGCGCGCGTTGATGCTTGGTTCAACAATGCGTCTGTGTATACGGTTAACTAAGCTTCTCGAACTGAATTCAGAGCAGTTAAGCTGAGCCCAATCATTAATAGTCTTTTATCCTGTTAAGGTATTCTTCTAACTTTTCTTTGTAAGGTGAAGCGTCAATGATCTCTTTAGCTTTAACAGGGTCTCGTTGGTGAATAGAATAAATAGCTGATTGCAGCACCGATACTTTACGCTGTTCTTCATTGACTCTATCAAGGTGTGCAATCACAAAATCTGGATTTTCGTAGCTGGCTCTATGCAGCAATTCTTCGACTGCAAAGTCAGTGTCACTTCTATTTAGACTATCAACCCAGTCTAGTGCAGCTTGTGGATCACGCGCGGCGAAACTGGTTGCGGCTTGAGAAATTGCTTTTGATTGCTGTTGTTCACTAAATTGTTTGATATACCAATCTGAGGCTTGAAGCGGACTTGACTCTGCCCAACGATTCAGTGCGTGTCTTAAAAGGTGGTCGTTTTTTCTCTCTTGGTCAAGCATATTGACCCAAGCAGCTGCATCATGAGGGGCTTTACTAAACCACTCTCCAACGATTTCAGTTCGTCCCATTTTACTGTTTTTATCTGTGCCTAAAGCATTGAGTAAATCTCTAAACTCTTCTGAGTTATTAATATCTCTTGAGATTAAAGATAATGAAGGTGCACTCAGTTTATTCTGTTGCGTCAATTCCGTAATTTTTGAAATAGTTAACACTTTGTCGTAGCTATATAAGCCACTAAGTACGGCAGTAGACACCATGTTTTCGGTACCAAAACCTTTCAGGTTTGATTGGCTAAAATCTTGAGTTATGTACCATTCATAGGCGTCGAGCGGTGAGTTGGCAGTCCAGACTGATAAAACTGACCAAGCATAAGTCCATTTAAATTCTTCTGGCACACTTAAATTTAATGCCATATCCAGCGCTGCAATAGGTGCTTGCTCAGCAAGTACTTCAAGTGTGATACCCAGGGCTCTTGATGCTGCTGCATTAGGTAAGAGGCTGAGTAAATTTTGGGCTTTTTGTTGTAAAAGATAAGCATCTAACTGGCTTAATTGAAGGTAAAGCGGTGCCAGTGATTTATTTGTGATGGTCAAATAATTAGAATCTTGATGTTTGTCTAGAAAGTCTTCTAAAACATCAAAAGAGTACTGCTCGTTCGTTGAGGATGACGAACTAGGAATATGCATCGTGGGAGTTGCATTGTCTTTTTTTTGCTGTGTAGCACTTAGCTCAGTTACCTGTGCTTTTACTTTGGCCGTTTGATGATTTTCACGCTGGTGTTCATTGTCTTTAATATAGTAACCGGCTGCGAACGAGATACAACAGGCAAACAAACTGACAATAACTGTTTTAGATGACATAGCATTCCTTCATAGTGATCACCTCATTCACGTAACCTAGTATCTGAGGAGGTTTGAATATTAAGTTTAGTATCTAAAACCTTTATGCAATCTTAACCTGAAAATTATGTGCGGATGTAGGGTTATTATGTGCATGTAAGTGTTTAATTTCAGTTAGAAGTATTGCATGTAATACATCGTGAATCATCATTAGTAAGCACTCCTGTTTTTCCTGATTTAAGACAATATCTGACGCTTTGCCTGATACTTTCTTATCTGAGTGCAGTGTGATGGTGATATAACTTTTCCTCATACAGACAATCTCAAAATAATCATGCACATCGCAGCTAATCATAGTTTTCATTATTCGTCCTAATTTTGTTTTGATAGTGAACTTATGAGTTGAACTAAACGTAATTAAACTAGGTGCCTATTTCTATTGGATAAATACTTTGCTAAAGATAAATACCTTGTACTGGTTCACTCACGATTTAAGGTTACAAGATAATATATTGCTGAATAATGTGTGTGATTTTTCAGATGAAATGTCGTTTGTTTATGTATTGAATGAGTCAGACTTCAAAGCGAACAACTTTCAGCAACGTGCAATGGGCAAGCAACGTCTTGCTTTTACCCTGCAAGCAATCTCAAATTTGGCACTTCAACTAGCTGCCAGAGGGCACAACTTAATACTTCTTAAAGGCAACCCTGTAACTGCTATCAGTAATTTATGTGAAAAGCTGCAAGCTAATACTCTAGCCGTGGCACATCAAGTTGGTGTGTATGAAAGGCAATGGCTTAAAGAGATTGAGCAGAACACCTCCGTTAGGCTGCATAGTGCTTGGCAACATACTCTTTGGCATGACACTGAAATTTTAAGCCACCCAGCTTATCTTGAAAGCTTTTCAAAATATCGGCGCTTTGTAGAGAAACAAAAAACATCTGAGATTACCGAGCCTTTAACTTTGAATGAGTTGTTTCCGCCAGCGACTAAAACTGCATTAGATTTTATGAGTACAGAGCAGGTGATTGGTGACATTCTGCAAAGTGAAGGGCTAAATGACGAAGATTTTGCCGGGTCACTATTTCATGGTGGTGAATATGCTGCGTCAGCGCATTTAAAAAGCTACTTTGATTCATCGGCACCAAGCACCTATAAAGAAACTCGAAATGAACTTGATGGCTGGCAGCTCTCTACTAAATTTAGCCCTTATCTTGCGCAAGGCAGCTTGTCACCTCGCCAAGTGTGGCATGCGGTTGAGCAATATGAATCTAATGTCATAGAAAATGAATCAACTTATTGGATTAAATTTGAGTTGTTATGGCGCGAGTACTTTCAGTGGTTAGCCCTGTATCAAGGTGAAAGCCTGTTTTCATTTAAAGGGCAAGCGAATAGTAAGCCGTTAACGAGCTTTTTCCCTGAACGGTTTAAAAAATGGTGTGAAGGCGAAACCCCATACCCACTGGTCAATGCCTGTATGAAGCAACTTAATCAGACTGGCTTTATGTCTAACCGAGGTAGACAGATTGTGGCTAGTTGTTTAGTAAACGAGCTGTGTCTTGATTGGCGTTATGGTGCGGCTTATTTTCAGCAACAATTACTCGATTATGATGTGGCATCTAACTGGGGCAACTGGCAGTACATTGCTGGTGTGGGTGCAGATCCCCGAGGTGGTCGTCACTTCAATATCGAAAAGCAACATACACAATATGACCCTCATGATGTATTTGTGAATCATTGGCTTGGTAAGCAAGATTTTCAACCACTGGACTCGGTTGATGCCGCTGATTGGCCTGTTGATACGCGTGCACAATAGTTTATGGCGATTTCAGTCGTTTGGTTAAAACGAGATTTACGGCTCACTGATCACGAACCTTTACTTAAAGCCGCCCAGTCAGGTCATGCTGTTTTGTTGGTGTATTGCTTTGAGCCCATGCTGCTCAGTGATCCGCATTACAAACCTCGGCACTGGCAATTTGTTTTGTCGTCTTTAAAAAATATAGCTGAGCGCCTGCCAGATGGGGCGCTTTATATAAGTTTTAAAGACGTTCAGCACACTTTTGCAGAGCTGCATGATAAATACAGCATTGCTGGGCTCTACTCTCATCAAGAAATAGGCTTAAACAACACTTTTGAGCGAGATAAGTTGATCGCATCTTGCTGCGAAAATGCAGGCATTACTTGGCATGAAACCCCATACGGCGCCGTAATTAGAGGGCTAACGCATCGCAAAACCTGGGACGAGTATTGGCAAAAAGTCATGCGCGCCCCAACTGCTGATGTTGACCTCAATGCAGTGAATTGGTGTGTTGAAAATGAATTTTCAGACAGCGTAAAAAAGGCGTCAATTGATGAACACCCCGAATGGTTTTTAGAAGTCGGGGAGTATCAACAAGGTGGTGAAAAAGCTGCCAAAGAGGTTTTAGACTCCTTTTTTGATACACGAGGGCAAGCTTATGCTTACAGTGTTTCGAGCCCGATATTGAGCCAAACTCATTGCTCTAGACTCTCTCCCTATTTAGCTTGGGGGAATATCAGTTTAAGGCAAGCTTATCAAGCGGTGTTACAAAATTGGCAAAAAAAAGGCTGGCGCAGAAGTCTTGTTGCATTTACTTCTCGACTACATTGGCATTGTCATTTTATCCAAAAATTTGAAAGTCAAAGCTCGATGGAATTTGAACCGGTTAATTTGGGCTACACACATTTACCGCGCGCAGATAAAGCACTCGCAGCTGAGCGACTTAATTCATGGCAACAAGGAAAAACGGGTGTGCCTATGGTTGATGCGTGCATGCGTTGTTTAATTGCAACCGGGTACATCAACTTTAGAATGCGGGCAATGCTAGTAAGTTTTTTATGTCATCATCTCGAAGTGGATTGGCGCGAAGGCGCCCCTTATTTGGCCAGTCTTTTCTTAGATTTTGAACCGGGTATTCATTACAGCCAAATGCAGATGCAGGCTGGGGTAACGGGTTTTAATACCATACGTATTTATAGCCCAGTCAAACAAGGCCTTGAAAAAGACCCAGACGGTGAGTTCGTAAAACGTTGGTTGCCTGAGCTTGCCAATATTCCCGCGCCACTCGTACATGAGCCTTGGCAGCTTTCGCCAATGGAGCAACTTATGTATGGCGTTGAACTTGGCAAAGATTACCCAGAACCCATTGTCGATGTAGCAAAAAGCTATAAAGCAGCTCAAGACTTATTGTGGAAATGGCGAAAGTGCCCTGAAGTTCGAGCTCAAGTTGGTCATCTATTAGCCCGCCATGTCAGACCCGATTAGAAAAGATATGAAATTAAAATGAAGAAAAGCCAATTACCGACCAAACTATGCCCTGTGTGTGAGCGACCTTTTACATGGCGAAAAAAGTGGCAGCGCGATTGGGAAAATGTGAAATATTGCTCTAAACGCTGTGCGGGCAATAAAGGCAAACAAGATAAGGAGTTGGTGTGAATAATCAGTATCAAACACTCAGATTAGTTTTAGGTGATCAACTCAATGCCAGTCACAGCTGGTATCAAGATAAAAATGAGTCTGTGTTGTATGTCATCGCAGAGTTACATCAAGAAGCTACTTACACGGTGCATCACATCCAAAAAGTACAGGCGTTTTTTGCGGCTATGCAAGGGTTTGCAGCAGGCTTAAAGCAAGCAGGATTTCATGTTTTGCACCTCACCTTGGACGATACTGCTGAGTATAAAAGCTTGCCTGAGCTGTTATCGCACTTAATTCAAAAGTTCGGTATACAGCAATTTGAATATCAGCTTGCAGATGAAGCGAGACTTCGTAATCAAATCAGCGAGTTTTGCCAAAGCCTAGAAATCAAAACCATGGGCTTTGAAACCGAGCACTTTTACTTGAGTGACCAAGAGTTAGGACAATACTTTAAAGCAAACAAAAAACACAGGTTAGAGCACTTTTACCGCACGATGCGTGCACGTTTCGATATTTTAATGCGAAATGGCGAGCCTGAAGACGGGCAATGGAATTACGACAAAGACAATCGAGAGAAGCTTAAAAAACAAGATTTAAGCAATGTGCCTCAACCTCTGTTATTTGCCAATGATGTCGGTGAAATCAACGAGCGGATCGCACGGCACAACATAAAAACCATCGGCAAAGGTGATAACACTTTACTCTGGCCCATAAACCGCAAGCAGTCTGTTGAGCTTCTGAACTTTTTTTGTGAAGTTTGTTTGCCTAACTTTGGTCGCTTTCAAGATGCAATGACGGGACAGCTTAAAGGGTTAGCAGAAGATCTAGGCTGGAGTTTGTACCACAGTCGTATTTCATTCGCACTAAACAGTAAGATTTTGTCGCCCAAGCAGGTAGTTGATACTGCAATTCATTACTATCGACAATCAAATGGCAAAATCAATTTGGCGCAAATAGAAGGCTTTGTCAGGCAAATACTCGGTTGGCGAGAGTTCGTCAGAGGCGTTTACTGGGCGAATATGCCGAACTACGCCTCACTGAATCACTTAGACACAACGCGTGCGCTGCCTAGTTGGTTTTGGGATGCGAACACCAAAATGAACTGCCAACATCATGCAATTAGCCAATCACTTGAATACGCCTACGCCCATCATATTCAACGATTAATGATCACAGGTAATTTTTGTTTGATTGCAGGTATTCACCCCGATGAAGTTGATGCCTGGTATTTGGGTGTGTATATCGATGCCATCGAATGGGTTGAAATGCCAAATACTCGCGGTATGAGTCAGTTTGCTGATGGGGGGATTGTCGGCTCTAAAGCTTATGCGGCAAGTGGAAACTATGTGAAAAAGATGAGCGACTATTGCTCTAGTTGTGCTTACAAAGTCACTGAAACAGTGGGAAGTAATGCCTGCCCATTAAATTCACTGTATTGGCACTTTATGCATCGGAATCAAGAAAAGCTGGGCAATAACCCACGTACAGCCATGGTATTTAAAAACTGGCTTAAGAAAACCGATGAGCAAAGGGCTGCGGTACTTAATCAAGCAGAAACTTACTTAGAAAATATTAATAAAATCTAATCTTTATCGCGCTGGTTGTTGGAGCAATGATATCAAACGCCCACAATCAGCATTTTACCTTGCGCCATGCCTTCACGCTCACAACTCAAATCAATGCGGCTATCGAGTGGGTAGTTATAAATTTGTTCAATTTTTGGGTGGGCTTTAGAAACAAATTTACAGCTTCGAACAAACAAACTCATTCTGCTATGGTTATCTAAAAATGCGTAAGCGGTTTTGTCTAATGCCTCTTTGCAGGCCGTCATAATATCAGGATGAACTTCGTTATCGTGTATTGCTTTAAGTGCTTCTTCTTTATCAATAATTTGGCAGCTACTGGCAAGCACACAGACCGCATAGATATCTAACACCATAATTACACGAATCTTTTGATTGCCACGCTCAGCATATACGGCCATCACACTGGGGAGTTTTGATTCATCAAAACGCTGCGAACGAATTGCCCTTAAGGTTAAATCTTCGCTGATATTCTTTTTCATCAGCCTTTCAAGTTGCTCCGTTTTTGGTAAGGGTAAACCCTCTTTTAAAGGCACAGCTTGCTCGGTCAAAAATTCTTGTTGTTCTAGTGCTTCAACGATTGGTTGTAGCTGAGAGTGCAACTGCGCATCGGTAAAGGGTTTTGATAAGAAAAAACTACATCCTGCACTTTGAGCTTCAAGTATTTTCTCTTTTTCATCTATGGTAGAAATCACCCCAACGGGTAGCTGGCTGTCATTACGTCGAATGCCCTCGAGTAGCTCAAGCCCGGTTTGTTCAGGCATATACCAATCGGTCAACACAATATCAGGCTGCCAGCTATCTAATAATTGCATGGCTTCGGGCACACTCTGTGCACAGCGAACAAATAGCTTGCGATATTCAAACTGTTGCAAAGTACGCTTAATGATTTCTCGTGTTGCTAAACTGTCATCGACAACCAGTACCTTCACATAGTGCCCTTGATTAGATTAGTTTTATTCAGTATAGGCAGAATTTCTGATTAAAACTAAACTTGTCATATGGATACTTGTGAGGCTGACAATGTGACGTTTAATTTTCCTCTCGAAGCCTATCAATATATAGCCCTAAATTTTGGGCTACTGATTTTGGCTGCTTGGTTTTATATTTTGTTACTTATTTTGAGAGAGTTCAGAAAGTTTGCAGTATCAATGACTGGAAGAGGACAGGGGGGAGCTGATAATGAAGCACTTGTTGCATTGTGTAGAGACTCCGTTGAGCGAGCCAGTCGCTTTTCTGATCAACATAGTAAAACTCTCTCTGAATTAGTACAGGTACAAGTGGCACTAGAGCAGCAATTGGCACAAATTCGGGCTTCAACAGCTGATCACATCACCAAAGAAGAGCAGGCTTCTATAAATGATCTAAATAAGAAATTAAGCCGTTCTCATAAGCTGATCCGCAAGTTAAAAGGTGACTTAGATGTCTCTGCTAAAAAATTAAACGTGGCAAAAACTGAGTTAGAAATACAAACCTCTTCTTTTGAAGATCTACAAAGTAGTAATCAAAAACTGCAAAATGAAGTGATCGCATTGAGAGCCCAAAAAGAAGAGTGGATCAGCGAGCCTATGGCGCCAGCGAGTCAAAGTGAGTCTGAAATGGCAACCATGTTGAATAATTACAAGCGCCAAATTGAAGAACAAAATCAGTTAATTGATCAGCTCTCGTTACAAACTGATGGCGATGTGTCACCTGCTGAAGTAGCAGCGCTACAAAAAGATTTAGAGCAGGCAAAACATAAAATTAAGCATCTCGCTAAAGAGAAGAAGTTTATCGAAAGCCGCTATTTAGAAGCAGTGAATGCGCAAAAACAATAAAATACAACAGTGTAAGTTACTGATATGTGGTATATTTAAAATGTAATCGTGTATAGCAATAAGAGGGCCGTTCATTATATGACCAAAACCAAATTAAGCCCTGATGAAAGCCTGTCTTTTAAACTGGTTACCCAGTTACTTCCAAAAGAAGCCAGCCAGTTAGATCTATATTTTTCAATCCCGACCGATATGGGAATCAATAAAGATACCTTTAATGAAGTCGATTTCTTTAACGCCCACATTAAAACGCACTGCGCTTATTACTCTGAACAACTACACCTACCCTTAGTTCGAAGCCGATATATCAGTCAAAATAAGGGTGAAAAAAGCGACTACAGAGTGAATTTAAATCTTTTCTCATATCAAATTCGCATTGCACTCGATGCGGATATAAAAGCCACGTTAAAACTAAAGCAAGCCGATGAGTTTTATCCCGTTGCCGGTGAGCTAGTTGAACAAGCTAAAAAGTTATTAAAGAAACTGCGTCGTTACAAGCCACCAGAGCAAACCTTAAAGCCTTACTTTCAAAATGCCGATAACTATTTAAGTTGGCACAGCGAACAGGCATTTTTAAAACTCTTAGCAAAAGGCCCAAAGTCTAGTGAGTTTAGCAGTGAAAGAAATGAGATTTTGGCGTTTTGTAAAGAAGAAACCGCTTACAGAGAAAAACACAATTACAACTCACAAGTGACACTTGAAGATCCAAACCGGATCACCAATAAAATGCGCCTTTTACAACGGTTGATTGAACATGGCGTTGTGTTCAATAAGAAGACGCAAGATTTAAACTTAAATTTGAAACGTTTAGTGCGCGGTTTAGTCACTGGGGTCATTATGGCCTTTGTGATGTATCTGGTTTTAAATGCCCGTTCAAATTTTCAAGAAATCACCATCGCCTTGATTGCTTTATTAGGTGTTATTTATGGCCTGCGTGAAACCTTTAAAGACGAAATCACCCAATGGGCTTGGCGAAAAATACAACATGGTCGGCCTAAGTGGCGCAATATTTTTAAAAATTCGGTGGATGATAAAGTAGTTGCGCGACAAACCGTGTGGTTCGAATTAATAAAAAGTAAAGAGCTTCCTGAAGATGTCGACGCCTTGCTGCAAAAGCGTCGTCAACAAAACAAGCAATCAGCAACCCTTTTACACTTTTGCAGTAAAAATGAAGTTAAACAGCAAGAGTTTATTCCTGGCTACGAAGAAATTCAGCAGCGAATTACTTTTAATTTAAGCTCATTTGCCCGTTATTTAAAGAAAGGCGCGGGTAAACTTTATAGCCATGAAGGTAACAAAGTATCAGGGCAAGGAGTTGAGCGTCGTTATCAGATAAATCTAGTTTTAAAATACACCACAAACAGAGAAGACTCGGTCAAGCAGTTAGAGCGTTACAAAGTGACTATGAATCGTTCAGAAATCGTTGCAATAGAAAAAATAAATTAAATTTTAGCGAATACAAATTGTCAGTTTATTACAGCCACACAGGTTGTGGTGATTCATCCATTGTTTTTATAAGGGGAGCTGAGAAGACACAAGCTCGTTTAAAACGTCGATTAAGTCTGACTTTTTATAGGGTTTTGTAATAACCGAATCAAAAAGTGAACTTAGCTCTTTTTCTTGAAAAATATCAGCGGTGACAGCAACTTTTGGCTGTTTACACTGCAAGACTTTGAGCTTTTCTAATGCTTGTAATCCAGACATTCCAGGTAAATTGATATCAAGTAAGAAAATATCAAATGTGTTTAAACTCGACATTTCAAAGAGTGCCTCAGCAGTTTCAAAAATCGTATATTGTCCACCAAGTTGTTGTAACATCGCCTTAATTAACATCTGATTGAGCGGATTATCTTCGACAACACAAATGTGTAGTTTTTCAAAGCTCTTTGCTTCGATTGGCGCAGGTTCAGTACATTGCTCGCATTCGTCAACAGGCAGCGATATTGAAACTAGGGTGCCTTTACCTAACGTACTCGATAACTGAATTTTTCCTTTCATCAGTTCAACTAACCCTTTAGAAATGCATAGGCCCAAACCTGTGCCTTCTTTTCTTTGCATACCGACTTGTTTGAATTTATCAAACAGCAGAGCTTGGTCTGTTTTACTTATACCAATTCCTTGGTCTGCAATTTCTATGTGTAATTTATCTTTATTAAGGTAAAAGCGAACATTCACTTGCTTGTCTTGAGGCGTGAATTTAATTGCGTTGCCAATTATATTTACGATGATTTGCGTTAATTTTGTTTTATCAACATCAAAAAAACGCGTAGCAAGTGCACTATCGATATCGTAATTAAGTTCTATCTCACCCAGCTGTGCTTTACTTCCCATCATGTTCATGATGCTGTGAAATAACTTATCAAGGCTAACTGGTTGTGGTTTTAACTCCATTTTTCCGGCATCAATTTTTTCTAAATCGAGCACCGAGTTGACGATTTCTAATAGTTGGTGACTACTAAACTCAATGTTGTCTATATATTCAAAGTGCTCTTTTGGCAAAGCTTTAATGTCGGCGGAGTTTTTTAAAATCTCACTAAAGCCCGTGATGGCATTGAGTGGAGTACGTAATTCATGGCTTATTGTTGACAAAAACTCATCTTTCGCACGATTAGAGTCTTTTAATTGTTTTATTTTAAGTCGTAGCTCTAGTTGCGCAATAACTTGTTTGGCAAGTGTTTGCAGTGCTAAGCGCTGCTCTTCAGTCAACTTCTGTGGTTCGTTACTTATCGCACAAAGTGTGCCAATAGCTTCGCCATTTGGAGCTCTTAAAGGAGCGCCAGCATAAAAACGAATTTTGGGCCCGTCGGTTACCAGAGGGTTATCAAAGAAACGCTCGTCATTTCGTGCATCTTCAATTTCGAAAACGTGTTCTTCTAAAATAGCATGTGAGCAAAATGCGATTTCCCGACTCGTCTCATCTGCATCTAGGCCAACCTTAGACTTAAACCATTGTCGATTACTATCAACCAGGCTGACTAATGAAATAGGCGTATTACAAATGACAGACGCCAATTTGGTGATATCGTCAAAGCATTGCTCAGCTTCTGTATCAAGTACTTCATACCTTTCTAAGGTTTTTAAGCGTAGCTTTTCATTTGTAGCGAGTGGGGCACTTTTCATATTGAGTTTCCGTGCGATAAGAGCTCTGTACTTACATTAGCATTTAGATAAAGCACTTCAAAGATATTTGTAACAATACCTTTTGATTGCTTTTCTAAATCAGTCTAATGATAAGTGATGCATTTTCTCTTTTAAATTAATACAGAGCAGTTTTTGATAAAGCTTCACCTGCATTCTGAAAATTAATCTAGTAAAAAAGAATAGCTCAGAATTTCTTAATAAAAACTTAACTTTCAATTATTTGATTAAATTATTCCTTAAAGATTCGTAAAACGGTTGCGAGATAAAAACTTATTTATAACGCAAAACACTTGCATTTATGGAACGTTCCAATATTGTGTGTCTTATTTAGAAACTTGAAGATCATAGTTATGTTTAAAATGAAAAGTTTGGCCTTTTTATGTACCGCGATGATGTCTCAGACATCTTTTGCAAAAGATATCGTGCTGTATGACATCACTAACAAAGAGTCATTTACAGTTCAAGCTGAGCATCCTGCGTTTGTTGAAACTGAGTCAGTCAAACAGCTATTTGATAGCTCTATCCACAGTAAATTTTTATCTGATAAATCTAAGGCTTGGGTGCAAGTTGATTTTGACCAAGCATTTAAAATTCATCAGTATTCACTGACCTCTGCGGGAGATGCGCCGGCGCGAGATCCAAAACATTGGCAGGTAAAAGGCTCACTAGATGGCAAAAGCTGGACCTTGTTAGATACTCAAACAGAGCAAAGCTTTGATACAAGAGCACAGACGAAGACCTATACGCTGACTAAAAGCAAAGAGGTAAAACATGTACGTTTTGAGTTAAAGCAACAAGGTACTACGCAATGGGGCGATCGTTATTTACAAGTGGCAGACATAGGCTTGTTTGCAGCAACCGATTTACCGCTAGCGTCGTTCGATCTCGATAAACGTATTATTCGATTGAATGAAGTGATCACTTTAACCAATACCAGTGAAAATGAACCAGATCGCGTAGAGTGGATTATTCCCGGTGCAAAAATAAAGCGTGATGGGCAAAATGCTCATGTTAGTTTTGATAAACCTGGGAGTTATTCTGTTACCTTGAAAACCAATAATAGTGCGGGTAGCGACGTTTTAACGCAAAAGAATATCATTAAGGTGATGGATGTTAATCGTCCATGGGCTGGCCTACAGTTACCTAAGGTGGTTGTGAAACTTGAAGACACTGAATCTGCAGGTGCGAAAAGACTGATTAAATTGCTGCCAAATATCGAACAAGCGATTAATGAAGTAACTCGTGATTTAGTGCCTATGTTGTATAACAATTTCACCGAAGTACCTGAGTTTGAGCAGGTTACATTCAGACTAAAATGGATGGATACGCTCGCTTATCGTGCGGGTGATTATTCAAATATGGAAATTGCGTTTAGCAGTAAATACATTACAGAAAAACTAGCTGATAAACCCGATGAACAAGTCACTTACGAGTTGCTTGGTGTGCTTTGGCATGAGTTGACCCATGGTTATCAGTTATTCCCACAATCAGCGACGGGCACACCAGAAGAAACCCATGCGTTTATTGAAGGGGTTGCTGATTTAATTCGCATTAATGCAGGCTTCCACAAGACTCGTAGCCCTAAGCCTTCAGAGACTTGGCTGGGTGGCTACACAAATACCGGCTTCTTTTTATCTTGGTTAAGTAAACGCTATGAAGCGTTCGAGCATCAATTTAATGCTACGGCAACTGAGTTACCGGATTGGACGTTTGCCGCTGCTATTGAATATGTGACAGGCGAAAAAGTAGAAAAGCTTTGGCAAGAATATCAGGCTGAACTCGCTGAATAATAAACCTTTCCTCTTTAAATGGTCATTATCGTTTTCTCATTAAATGTTAATGACCATTCTCTAAAATTGAATATATATTCAAGATTTCTTTTCCGTCACTAACACTTTAATGCTCGATAAGTAACTTGTAATAGATGGTTACAATTAGATGAATTTTTATTACCTAAATTGTTGACAATGATTAAATGATGCGCAATTATTGGAACGTTCCATGCTGTTGTGAGTTTATTTATATTCGCTTCAGTATTTTTTTGAATCAAAAATGGAACGTTCCATAAAAATAAATCTTAGAGGCTAAGATGAATAACAACAAAATTTTAATGCTATCGCCGTTGGCACTGGCCGTGTCTTTGTCGATATCTGCTTCAGCAAGTGCTGCGGAGCAAAATCAGGTCGAAGAAAAAGTTGAACGTATTGAAGTAACGTCTTCACGTATTAAGCGTACTGAACTTGAGGGTGTTACAAATATTCAAACGATTTCATCTGCAGATATGGTGAGAAGTGGTTTCACCAATGTTTATGAAGCGTTAAGTAGTGTGACTGCGGCCAATGGTCAGATCTTAGGTGAAGTTGAAACAGGTTCTTACACACCGGGTGCCAAAGAGCTAAAGTTGCGAGGCTTAGGCCCAGAGTACACTCTGATCCTAGTAAACGGAAAGCGTTTAGCCTACTACCCAATGCCTTACGGCGGTCAAACCAACTTTGTTAACCTTGATATGATCCCAACTGCCATGGTTGAACGCATTGATATTCAAACTGGTGGTGCATCAGCGATTTATGGTTCAGATGCGATGGCAGGTGTTGTTAATATCATTACTAAAAAAGGCATAGATTCGCATTATGTTGATGCTTTTTATGGTCAAGATACTTATGGAACGGGCGCGAAAAAAGGCTTAACTTTTGTAGGTGGCTTCCAACAAGACGAGTTCACATTCGATTATGCACTCGAGTATAAACATACAGATCCTTTGCTATCGGGTGACAGACCTTATCATGACAGTGTGTGGGACAATCCAGATCCAAAAGCACACCATGAAACAAACCGCTCTATCACAGTTTGGGCTGAAAACACTGAATACAAAAACCAGTATTCGGCGCAGTATTGTAACTCTGAGCAAAACCCGCATCCTCGAGCGGTACAGCACTTTATTGAGCGCAACAGTTATGGTGCGAGCTGTGGTTGGGACGAAACCAGCGATAAATTACTTCGAAATCAATCAGAAGCGTTCAGTGTTTACATCAACTCAGAATATCACTTAAACGATCAGCACAGCTTATTTGCGAATGGCTTCTATATCGATCAAGAGAAAAAAGGCCGTCGTAACACCTTCTTCTGGGGTCATCATGAGTCAATTCATGGTGGTACATTCTGGGATCCAGATATCGAAAACCAAGAAGGTACGCTAGGTGCACCGGTTAAATACATGTGGCGAGTGGTTGCTGATGAAGAATATACCGAAGATGGCTTAGGTCGTACGTATAACGATACGTCACTGTCTTTCAACGTGGGCATTAAAGGTGAGATTGGGGATTATTACTATTCAGTAGGTTATAGCCGTGCAAACTATGACTTCAATGACCGTTATTTACATCACACCAACGAAGGCAACCGCTTGGTTAAAGGCCAGCAATACGGTGAAGTTAATGGCATGCCTGTTTATCGTCCTAACTATGAAATGTGGTTTGCGCCGTTAACACCAGACACAGCAATGCAAATTGCCGATTGGGCAACGTATGACGGTAACTCGTTCAATAACACGTTTACAGCCGATATCACTGGCGACTTATTTGAATTACCTGCTGGGGCCGTTTCTTTTGCCGCTTACGTTGAAGCGATGAATGAAGGCACACGTGCGACGCCAGACGCGCGTATTCTAAATAAAGAGTTTGTGGGTTTAACAGGTGTTATTACTGAAGGTGAGCGTGACCGTTATGCTGCTGCAATGGAGTTTTTAATTCCAATTACAGAGCAGTTTGATGTAGAAGCAGCTGTTCGTTACGACCATTATGACGACATTACTGATGTAGGCGGTGCGCCAACTTATCAGCTTGGTTTTACATACACACCAGTTGAATCTTTAGTACTTCGTTCTGCTTATAGCACGACATTCCGCGGCCCGAGTATGTCTTCGGTTTATCAAGGTTTCTCAGGAAACTTTGGCTCTGGCAACGACCGTATCACCGCCGATGCGTGTGCAGTACTTGCTGCACAAGGTGAAGTGTCAGGCTATGTAACTGATGCACTAACTGCGACCTGTGAAAATGTCGACTTATCGAACCCGCAATTGGCTTCATTACAAGCGAGCTTCGAGACGGTATCTGCAGGCGATCCGACTTTGAAAGAAGAAACCGGTCACTCGTTTACTGCCGGCTTTGTGTATGAGTATTCAGAGAATCTTTCGTTTAACGTTGATTTCTATGACATTGTTATTAAGGACAAAATCAAAGTTCTTAGTGCAGGTAGCATTCTTGGAACAATGTGGGAATGTAAAGAAGGTATTCAAGATCCAAACTCACAACTGTGTAAAAACACCGAAGCGCGTATTCAGCGTTACGATGAAAATGGCAAAGGCACAGATCGCCTAGGCAACCTGATTGCTGGTGATGCCTATACGCCGCACTCGGTTCGTCAAGGTTATATCAATGCCTCAGAAACTCAAGACGGCGGTATTGATCTAGGCGTGCAAGGTTTATTTGATACTGAATTTGGAACGTTCCGTTATAAGTTTGAGTACAACAAAGTATTGAAGAAGAAAGAACGTATTGAAGCGGCTGATCCGCTTAAAGATATTCTGGATGACCAGAACAATTATGATTTCAACGATACCGCGAACTTTAGTTTAACTTGGCAAAAAGAAGATACCTCTATTTCATTGCTGAGTATGTACAGAGGCGAAATGTGGAACCTTGGCGTGTATGGCGAGCGTCAAAAGCTACCAGCTTGGTACCGTCATAACCTAACTTTCGGTCAATTCATTGGTGACAACACCCGTGTGATTTTCTCTGTGAAGAATCTGCTTAATGCGATGCCGCCGCAAGACGAAACCATGGGTAACTATCCGTTCTACCTAGGTGGTAACTACGACAGCATTGGCCGCGAGTTTGTATTGCGTATGACTTACGAGTTCTAACAAGAATAATAAGGAACGAACATGAATAAATTTACTTTATCAGCGCTGGCGTTGTCGGTATCGGCGATTCTGGTTGGCTGTAATGATGGCTCAGGTTTTACCTCGACACAAACCGAAGCAGAGCAAAGCACGCAAGTGACGGAAGCTGTAGGGTCAAGTGCACTGCGCAATATGTCACAAGACAAAGGTGCAGAAATCGAAGCTGTATTGGCCGAAGGGGTAACGTCTCCTGATGGTGAACAGGTCGGCAATTTAATTGACGGTAATCACAGCAGCAAATTCTTGGCCTTTGATAAAAAAGCCACGGTGATCTTCAAAGCGGCGAAAGCGGCTGCTTTGCAAAAATACCACTTTGTTTCAGCAAACGATGAACCTAAACGTGATCCTAAGAACTGGGTGGTATATGGCTCAAACGACAAGCAAGAATGGGTTGAAATCGATTCTCGCGCCAATGAAGCTTTTACAGGTCGCGCAGAGTTAAAAGAGTACGAACTGGAAGGTGAGCAAGCAGCTTATCAGTACTTTAAATTTGACTTAGAGCACGGCGGTACCGACAGCTATGGAGCAGACATTACTCAGCTTGCAGAACTTGAATTAATTGTGATTGCAGAAGCGCCTATCGTGTCGTTTGGCGCGTCTAACTTAACGCCTGAAGTGGACGAACTTGTGGTATTTGAAGATACCTCACTAGTTAATCCAACAAGTTGGCAGTGGACGTTTGAAGGCGGCACGCCTGCAACCAGCACTGAGCGTAAACCGCTTGTCCGTTTTAACGAACTGGGCGCGAAAACGGTGACTTTAGTTGCTAAGAATGACAAGGGTGAATCTGAGCTGGTTAAAACTGATTACATTCGCGTTTGGGACCCTGCGAGTCCTTGGGCAGGCTTCCCGCAGCCAACAGTAACATTCACCAAGAATAAACCTGAGCATCCTGGTCAAGCGGTACTTGAGCGAGTTATGCCAGACTTAGAAGCAGAAATTCACCGAATTTCTGAGTTGATCGCTAAGCGTTTATTCAACAATGTCACAGAGATAAACGTATTTGAATCGGTTGAATTTATCACCGATGAATATGATTTCCCGGCGGCGAAAGGTGGCACAGACAAACAGATGCAATTGATGTTTGATCTTAACCATATTGCTAATTTAGAAGGCAAAGGCGATCAAGCTATTCGCGATGAGATCATTGGTGTGCTTTGGCATGAGCTGACCCATGGTTACAACAATGTACCAAACACTGGCGATTACATTGAAGGCACCGACTACCATACTTATCTAGAAGCACTGGCTAACTTTATCCGCATCGAAGCGGGTTTCTATGAGCATGGTCGAGCAAACATTGATTGGTTAGATGATATCAATAAAGATGCCTATAACCAGACTTCATTCTTCTTAGAGTGGGTGGTGAATACCAATCGTAATATCGACTTTATTAAAGCACTAAATGCGGCGGCGAAAGCGCTTCCTAAGTGGTCGTTTGATGCTGCGTTTAAGCATATTTTTGGTGAACATCGTGGTCTTACAGAGGTTGTTGGTGAATACCAAACTTACCTTAAATCACTTGGCAAAGTCCCTCCTTATCCAACACCGGTTGTGGGCTTTAATAATGCCGTGCAGTTTGACAGTGTAACCGTGACGACCAATGCTAGTCATATCGGTATTTGGGGAGAAGGTCCAGAAGCCCTAGCTGATAACGATATTCGCAAGAAGTTTAATGCGGTTGTCGAAGCGCCTTGGTGGGTACCAGAATATCTTCCAGATATTTTACCGATTAATGAAGTTGAAGCAGTGAATGCTGATTTTGTGTTACCACAAGCAGTGAATGTAGCGAAATACTCGATTGCCACAGCTAGTGATAACGAAATTCGCTTCCCAACGAGCTGGCAAGTCTTTGCTTCAAACGATGGTGAAACATGGACGCTAATCGATGAGCAAACATTTACGGCTTTACCAGAGCTGGTGACGACTTACACCTACGAGCTTGAAAAGCCAATTGATGTACAACACATTCGTTTCTCATTTAAAAATGAGCGACAAGGTGAGGGGATTGGCGGCGATAACGGCAGATTAGTGCAAATCGGTGAAATCGCGATTTGGACACAAGATTAATATTTTCCCTAGATTATTAATGTGAGAGTCAAAGCCGGTTTTATACCGGCTTTTTTCATTTTTCATATCAAATTTTAAAAGCACAGTTAGACAATATTTACATCGTGGTTTTATGTATGATGAACTCGCGGCTGCACAGCGCTATTTAGTTAGCGGTTCTAATCAATAATTATTAATTATAGAGATAACTATGTATATAGATGATGTGCTTCCCTGCGATTATGCTGAATTGCTAAGCGTTTGGGAAAACTCAGTCCGAGCAACGCACAACTTTATAAGCGAAGAAGATATCGTGTTCTTTAAGCCAATAATCGTTGAACAGGCGTTTCCGAATGTTATTTTACATTGCATGAAAAATTCAGCGGGAACAATTGTCGGCTTTATTGGTGTTCATTCCGAGAAAATAGAGATGTTATTTATTTTGAATGAATATAGAGGACAAGGAATTGGCAAAGCGTTATTAAAGAACGCATTGAATTGTCACTCCATCAATAAGGTCGATGTGAACGAACAAAATCCTCAAGCTGTAGGCTTTTACGAAGCGATGGGGTTTAAAATTGTTTCTCGTTCGCCTTTAGATGATATGGGGAAACCATTTCCAATTCTTCATATGTCGTTATGATGGGGAGATCGAGTGAATTCAAACAATTTAAAGTAAAGTGAGCTCGATGAAAGTTAGCAAATCAAGACAGAATTAACGCCCAAAGCCAATAACTTTGGGCGTTTGCGGTTTTAACCCCATTTTAGGTTGTTGGGCGTTTGCGTTTTATCTCGGTTTTAAGTTGATTGGAGTTTACGCTTTAGCCTTTGTCGATTAGTACTGTAACTGGCCGCCACTATTTATAAAGTTAGCGTATTCACTCCAGACATCTTCGACACCACGTCCTAAGATCTGTCTAAATGACGCATCGAACGACCAAGTGTAATTCCCCATGTCTTTTGCCGACTTATTAAATTTGTAGATAAAGTCATTGTCTAAATGGGTTTTAACATAGTGTAAGAAGAAACCTGTTCCTTCATAGCCCGTTAACCACTTTCTAGGATCTAAGGTGCTTGGCGTGCGTGTTTTGTGGAAACCTGCACCAATACGCACGGCATCAGCTAACCCTTCGGTAAACGCCCAGTAAGCTTGACCATCACCGTAGTTGTCATGTGTGAGCGGCGAATTGTTGTAACCATGAGTCACTTCGTGGAATAAGATACCGTCGATTTCGTCTGAAATTGCAGAGTCAGAATTTCCGCCTTCTCGGTATAAACGCTCGAGGTGTGCGGTACTGACGACTATGGTCATTTCGCCTGAACCATCTTGCCCCATTTTATATGCGACAAAGTCTTTGCCCCAATGATCCTTTGCTCGTAACTCAAAACGTAGCTTTCTGAATCGTTCAGACTCAATTGGGTCTTTATATAGAATTTTAGCGACATCAACGCAGCGCTGTGCCATATGACCTGCGGGGTCCGCAATAATACGTTTAAACAATTGCGAACCAGTTGTTTCTGGGTTTACATCGACAAAATCCACCACGGGTTTTTTCCATAAACCGTCATTAGGATCAGTGTTATCTTGTTCAGTGATGTTGATATCGACGTTTGTTTGCGAGTAGCCGTAAACCGACACATAAAGGTTATGACCAGATCCCTCACAGCTTTCTGTTGAGGTTGGAGTAATACTCTGGCAGGTGAAGTTTTGAGTGGTCGCAGGTGCACCTAAGTTGATATATATGTCAGCATCACCGCTGCCAGACGTTGAGGCGTTTACTTTGCCTGCGACGTTGAAAGGACCAAAATGCTGCCATTGACCTTGGCCTAGGCTCAAAGACTGGTTGATTGGCAGTGTTGTTCCATTATTGTTATCTGCGCTTCTACCAAATAGTTCAACTTCGGCCAGTTGTACTAGGCTTGCGCCATGATTGGCTGAGATATTTAATCGAATATGTTTATAGGCTGGATTGCTCGATACAGAATATTGCTTGCTTTGATATCTGCTTGAAAAACTTTGACCCACTTGGTTATCAATTGTTTGCCAATTAATACCATCGTTTGAAGCTTGTAGCTGCCAATTTTTCGGATCACGACTCGGTGCATCGTTTGCTGAAGTCAGCGTGTAGCCAGTGATGACTTTCGCCTCATTGAGCTCATAGCTAAGCCATGCTGTAGGAGAAAACGCCAGCCATTTGCTGTATTGGTCGTTATCAAATGCTTTGTCCGCAGTTTCGTATGGTGTGTTTTGTTCAGACGCGTTAATAATCCCATTTGGTACCGTAAGATCGGCATTTAACGTGGTAGATGCCAGTGTGTTAAAGCTGAGGCCTGCGAAAGCAAGTGCTAACGCGATAGGTGTTTTAAGATGTTTATTAGATGTCATAACTTGTTCCCATTGATGTTTTTGTAACGTTCCAATTTTAATGTTTTAAAAAAGCAAAATGAGTTGCTTAGTGGTAAATTATATTTTGGAACGTTCCTAAATAATCAAGGGTAATTTGTGGTTGGTCAATATTTTATTTACAAAAAATTTACCTTGATGTCTATTTGTGAGCAATATGCATCTGAATTCAATCATAAAAATTAGATGTATACATTTTAGGTATAAGATATGACAGTAAGTGATATGAAGGGCAATAAAAAGCGCTATCGTTTTGGTTTTTATAAATCATAACCTTGAGATTTAAAGAGTAGGCTGGAACGGGGGGAGGTGATACCAATCAGCATCACCTATTTAGACAGAGATTAAGAAGCGCGTTCGATTAACTCTACAGGCACTTGAGTTAATCCTTCTTGCGTGTCGTTTTTCAAGATATGACACACGGCTTTGGCGATATCGTTGGCATCAATTTTTACTGTGCTCAGTGGCACACTCATCAATTTAGAGTCGTCCAAGTCATCGAAGCCGATCACGCCGATATCTGCACCAGGCTTTAAGTTTTGCTCGGCTAGATATTCAATCACGCCATAAGCCACAATGTCATTAAAGCACACTACTGATTCAACTTGCGGCACTTGAGCCAAGCATTCAGACATGGCAAGTCGACCACCGTGACGGTTTGTGGTGCTATTAAACACCCAAGTTTGTATGTCGTTTTGCTCTTTGGCGGCTTTGTTAAACCCAGCTAAACGTTGATGGTAATCCGATATTGCCGCATCACCACCAATAAATGCAATGTGCTTATGGCCGCGAGCCATTAACGCTTTCGTCGCGTTATAAGCACCCATTTCATTGTTTGGTAATACACAAGGTACTTGGCTGCCATCTACTTGACGCATGATGCTGACCACTTGCGTATGCGGCTTTTGTAGTTGGTTAAGCCAGCTTGCTTGGGTGTTTGGCGTAGGACAGATAATAAAGGCTTTAACACGGTATTCTTGTAGTTTGGCCACAATTTGCGTTTGCGTTAGGGCATTTTCGCTGGTGTTGACGAGTGTTGCCATTAAGCCCAATTCTCGAATGTGTTTTTCAAGGGCAACCGCTAAATTTGCAGAATAAGGGTTGGTTAAGTCGTTGATCACAATAGCGACTAAATCTGAAGACTTACTGCGCATCGCCGCGGCTTCACGATTATAAACGTATCCTGTTTCTTCGATGGCTTTGAGTACTTTTTCTTTTGCGCGATCGCTAGCTTTATCGCTGCCGCGTAAAACAAGTGACACCGTAGACTTTGAAACACCCGCTACACGGGCTACGTCATGTACAGTGACAGACTGCTTGTTAGTATTATTTGTTTTCAAATTTTGGCTATCTATAGAATGTGATTGTGCCTGTAACAGCGCCAATCAAAGATTAATTTTGTCGCAATGGGTTGTATTCTAGCAAATCGATCAGTATATTCAAATTATTCTTGGAACGTTCCATTTTATCTTTAATAGGAAATTAAAGGATAATCGGCTCATTCCAATATCAATTGTTAAAAATTGGTATCTATATTTATTTAGGCTATTTGGCAAAGAGGCAAACAATGAAAACGATAAGCCACGGGTGGCACAGTGCTAAACGCATGACTTACTCACTCGTCACAGGCGGTGTGATGATGTTAGGTGCGACACAAGTTGCAGCAAACACGCAATATGTTGACCCATTTATTGGTACTGGCGGCGACGGCCATACTTTTCCTGGTGCAGTTGTACCTTTTGGTATGGTGCAGTTGAGCCCAGATACCGACTCAGTATTTAGAGGTATTGACCCACAACCTGAAATTTACAAGCGTTGTGCGGGCTATCATTATGACGACACCACCATTGTTGGTTTCTCGCATACGCACTTTAGCGGCACAGGCCACTCAGATCTTGGTGATTTACTAATGATGCCTATTACGGGCGAAGTGAAGTTAGAGCCTGGCAAAGCTGACAATCCAGATGCGGGTTATCGTTCTCGCTTTAGTCATGACAATGAAACGGCAAAGCCGGGTTATTACCAAGTTTGGCTACAAGACTACAAGGTGAATGCGGAACTGACTGCGACTACCCGTGTGGGCATGCACAAATACACCTTTAAAGAGCATGATAAAGGCAGCGTGTTAATGGATTTAACGCACAGTATTTATAACTTCAAAAACAAAGTAATTTGGAGTGATGTGCGCGTTATCGACGACCGTACTATTTTAGCTTATCGTGCTACCAATGGCTGGGCGAACAATCGTCAAATGTACTTTGCCATTGAGTTCTCAAAGCCGTTTAGCGATATCGAGCTGATCAACCTAGACAACACACGCTACCGTTGTAATGGGTGTTTAACCGAAGGCAATGGCAAAAAGCCATCGACCATTGTTAACTACAAAATCCCAGAAGCCGCAGGTAAAGCCATTAAAGTGGTTGCAGACTTTGAAGGTCTAAAAGGCGAGCCACTAATGGTAAAAGTGGGGATTTCAGCAGTAAGTAAATCAAATGCACTTGAAAACTTAAAGACTGAAATTCCGCATTGGAACTTCGATAAAGTGGTTAAGCAAGCAGATGAAACATGGCACAAATCACTTGATAAGTTTGAAGTAGAAGGCTCGCTGTCTGAAAAGCGTCAGTTCTTCACGTCGGTTTATCACGCACTGCAAGCACCGAGTGTCTATCAAGACGTAAACGGTCAATATCGTGGTGTTGATGGTGAAATTCACCAAGCGAAAGATCACACGCACTACACGCTATTCTCGCTATGGGATACGTATCGTGCACTGCATCCATTATTGACTTACATTGAGCCTGACAAAGTATCAGATATGATCTCTTCGATGCTTGATCATTATCAGCAGAGCCATGACAAAATGCTACCTATCTGGTCGTTCCAAGCCCATGAAACGTGGACGATGATAGGGTACCACGCGGTATCAGTCATTGCTGATGCATATCTAAAAGGTATTCGCGATTTCGACGTTGAGCTAGCTAAAAAAGCCATGATTGATACTGCAAACCACCCGCATTACGATGCCATTCCTGAGTACAAACAATATGGGTATGTTCCGCTAGACGTGCTACCTGAGTCAACGTCTATCACTTTAGAGTATGCATATGATGACTATACGATTGGTCAATTCTTCACGGCACTTGGTGATAAGAAAACAGCGGCTGAATACTACGAGCGTGCGACATACTACAAAAACGTGTTTGACCCAGAAGTACGCTTTATGCGTGGTCGCATGAAAGACGGTTCATGGAATCCAGATTTTGATCCGCAAGAAGCAAAATACATGGGGGCATTCACCGAAGGTAACAGCTACCAGTACAGTTTTTATGTACCACAAGACGTACACGGTTTAATTAAGCTAAAAGGTGGTGACAAGAAATTTGTTGAGCGTCTAGATGAGCTATTCGAAACTGAGCTGTCGTACGAAAAAATCAAAGAGCATGAAGACATTGCAGGTCTAATTGGCCAATACGCTCACGGTAATGAGCCAAGCCATCATATCGCCTACCTTTATAACTATGCGGGCGAGCCTTGGCGTACTCAGGCACGTATTCGTCAAATCATGGATACGCTGTCTTCAGATAAGCCTGATGGTCTTGCTGGTAACGACGATGTAGGCCAAATGTCAGCGTGGTATATCTTCTCGGCAATGGGTTTCTACCCAGTATCACCGGGCGATTTAACTTACGCATTAGGTGCACCACAATTACCGAAAATTTCTTTAGCATTGGCAAATAACAAGCGATTCACTGTGGTTGCAAAGGGCCTGTCTAAGAAGAATAAATTTGTAAAAGAAGTACGCTTAAACGGCAAAAAACTTGAGCGCAGCTATATCACTCATGATGACATCATGGGCGGTGGCAAGCTTGAATTCACTATGTCGGCTAAGCCTAACAAATCATTTGGTCAATCACTCTCGGCACGTCCGCCGTCAATGAGTAACCCAGTGAACAACAACTTCTTAAAATAAGAGACAGAAGCATGAAAAAGACATTCTCTCGTTCATTGCTTCTTGTTACGCCGGCGGTTTCGCTGAGCCTTGCGCTCAGCGGCTGCGGCGATAACCGCAATGAAGATGCGCAAGCAAAACCTGCTGAGCAAGCAAACAGCAAAGGCGTTGCATATGTGCAAGATCCTGCCAGTTTTGTAAATCCATTTATTGGTACTAAAGGTCCATTTAATCATCGTCAAGCGGCTAACGTTGTGCCGGGTGCGGTGCAGCCATTTGGTATGTTCAACTTTGGTCCTGAGCACGCTTATACCGAAGCATTAATGAAAGAAAGTGAAGGGATCAGCAAGCGCATTAAAGAAGACAATGTGCGTATTCCAGTGTCACCGGGCGGCTATAACTGGCAAGCGACGCGCTTAAAGGGCTTTTCTTTTACCCGTTTGTCGGGCACAGGGTGTTTAGGTGCGTCAGGCGATGTGCCAGTGTTACCGTTTAACCAAGCTATTAAACATTCTCCTGCGACCGATAAAATTAACGCCTATTATGGCGCGAACTTTAGCCACGATGATGAAACTGCCATTCCGGGTTATTACCAAGTTGGTCTAGATTCGGGCATTGATGTACGTTTATCAGCAACCGATCGTACTGGTATTGCCGAATTTACCTTTGACTCGCCAGAGCAAGCCAAGCTGATTTTTAGAACGGCGTATTCTCAGCTGGGCAGTGGTGATGCGTTTACCCAAGTGGATTTAGAAAAAGGTGAGGTGAGCGGTTATGTCACCAGTGGTAACTTTTGCGGTTACTTAGGCGAATATAACCGTCGCGATTATTACACGCTACACTTCGTTGCGAAGATTGATGCGCCGATCACAGGCAGTGGTGCATACGTTGATGACAAGGTAGCAGCCAATGCGACGTCAAGCCAAGGCGGTATGGGCTATGGTGAAACCGGTGTACCAGAGTGGGGTAAAGGCTCAGGCTTATGGGTTGATTTAGACGTTAAAGCGAAACAACCTGTGACAATGCGTGTGGGTATTTCTTACGTAAGCCTAGACAATGCCCGTGAGAACCTCGCCAAAGAGCAAGCTCAGCAAAGCTTTGCACAAATAAAAGACAAAGCCTATGCGGGTTGGAATGATGCGCTAAGTCGCGTGAAAGTGAAGTCTGACGATAAAGACTTACTGACAACTTTCTATACGGCCTTATTCCACAGCCAATTTCACCCAAATATTTTCAGTGATGTGAATGGCGAGTACCGAGGGTTTGATCAACAAGTTCATACGATCACCGACAAGCAAACGGCGCAGTTTGCGAACTTCTCAGGCTGGGATGTCTATCGTTCACAACTGCAGTTAGTGAGCTTAACGCACCCGCAAGTTGCCAGTGATATTGCGCAGTCGCTATTCAATCAAGCCAATCAATTTAATGGAATTTGGGATAGATGGACGCACAACAATGGCCCAACAGGGGTGATGAGTGGCGACCCATCAGCGATTGCCATTGCCAACTTTGTGGCATTTGGTGCGGATAAGTTTGATATCGAAGGCGCGTACGAGTCTTTGTACAAAGCCTCAACGGTACCAACCGAATACGATTTATCAGATGTAGGCTGCCCGGTGTTCTGTCGCGGTCAAAAACCGTCGTTAGATGAGTGGCTAACGCTGAATTACTTATCTGATCAATCTAATTCGTGGGAAGGGGCGAGTGAAACCTTAGAGCAAGTCTCTGCTGATTTTGCCATGTCACAATTTGCAGCGCGCTTAGGTAAAGACGCACACAGCACTGAAATGCTTACGCGTTCAGGTTATTGGAAAAACCTTTATAACCCACAAGCTACTGCAGAGCTTGGCTATATTCAAGGCCGTAATAAAGATGGCAGTTGGAAAGATGAGTTTGACCCATTCAGTGGCCACTTATTTGTCGAAGGTAGCCCGGCTCAGTATTTATGGATGTTACCGTTTGATGGCCAAGGGCTAAGCCAACTTCTTGGTGGTGATGAGGTGATGTCTGATCGTTTAGATTCACATTTGCGCAAACCTGATGGCACTTGGGTGTTATATCGTGATTCAGCGCAATATGCTGATGTATCGAATCAGCCGTCAATTGCCACGCCTTGGATGTATTTATACACAGGCGATGCGTATAAAACGCAGCAAACGGTGCGTGAGACCATGAAGCAACTTTGGCATAACTCAGTGTCAGGTATTCCGGGCCAGGACGATTTAGGTCAGATGTCATCTTGGTATGTGTTCTCGGCATTAGGCATGTATCCGTTCTATCCAGGTCGTGCAGACATGGTGTTATCAAGCCCAGTATTTGAACAGGCACAAATTGGTAATTTAACCATTAAAGCACCTGCTGCAAGCGCCGAACACATTTACATTAAAGGCTTAAAAATCAATGGTAAAGACACGCTGAATAGCTGGATTGACGAGTCATATATTCGTACCCCGCAGCGTCTAGAATTTACCTTAGATACTAAGCCAAACCCTGCATTCGGTGGTGCACTTGAGCATCGTCCACCATCTTATTCAGTTGCCGCTCCTTCGGTAGCAACGTCTGAGGCGAATTAATCATGGCAAAGCAAATTAATCAAAAAATGGCGTTTTATGCCATGACCAGTTTGTTTTTTATCTGGGGTTTTATTACCGCGTTAAACGACATTCTGATCCCATTCTTAAAAGCAGAATTTTCACTGAGCTATACCCAAGCTATGTTGGTGCAGTTCTGTTTCTTTGGCGCTTATTTTTTAGTGTCGCCATTGGCCGGACGTGTGGTAGCGAAATTTGGTTATCGCAATGGTGTGTTCATTGGCTTATCGACGCTAGCTCTGGGCTGCTTGCTGTTTATTCCTGCAGCAAGCGTGAAAGAGTACGCGTTATTTTTAGGCGCACTATTTGTACTTGCAGGCGGTATTACCGTGCTGCAAGTCTCTGCAAACCCTTATGTTAATTGCTTAGGCGAACCACAGCATGCGGCTAGTCGCTTGAATTTGGCGCAGGCGATTAACTCGCTGGGTCATACCGCAGGGCCACTGTTTGGTACTTTTTTTATTCTTTCAGCAACCAGCAGCAGTGCTGGTGCAGAGCAAGTGCAATTACCTTATTTCTTAATTGCACTGGCAGCCATTACGGTAGCTTGCTCGTTCAAGTTTATCGAATTGCCTAAGCTGGATTTTGAACAGCAAAAAGATGTTGAAGTGAGTGGCTCAATTTGGCAGCAAAAGCACCTTGTGATGGGCGCACTGGGTATCTTCTTATACGTGGGTGCAGAAGTGTCTATCGGTGGCTTCTTAGTGAACTACTTCGAACGCCCTGAAATTGGCGGTCTGACAACAAAACAAGCGGGCAACATGGTCGCTTACTATTGGGGCGGCGCGATGATAGGTCGTTTTATCGGCTCAATCTTAATGCGTAAATATGCGCCTAGCTTGGTATTAGCCTTAAATGCTGTGATGGCGGTGGTGCTATTGATGGTCACTGTGTTTAGTACCGGCAAGGTTGCAATGTGGAGCGTATTAGCGGTTGGTTTCTTTAACTCAATCATGTTCCCAACGATTTTCAGTTTAGCAATTCGTGGTCTAGGTCAGCTAACGGCAAAGGGCTCGGGCTTATTATGCCAAGCCATCGTTGGCGGTGCGGTTTTCCCACTGCTGCAAGCGGTTGTCGCAGATAAGTTCTCAGTACAAGTGAGTTTCTTAGTGCCTGTATTCGCTTATGTCTACATTCTATTTTTTGCTATGAGCCAATATAAAGGCCGAGCGCAAGAGGTAAGTGCAGCATGAGTGGGGTGTTATGTTATGGCGAAGCGCTGATCGATTTTTTACAGTTTCAAAGCCAAGATCAAGATGGCTTAATCATTAACGATTATCGACAATTTCCCGGTGGTGCGCCTGCCAATGCTGCGGTGGCTTTGGCCAAACTCGGTGGGCGGGCGCAATTTGCCGGACAAGTGGGGAGCGATCAGTTTGGTGAGTTTTTAATTCACAGCCTTGCGCATTACGGTGTTGATACTCAGTTTACTTTAAAACACGAGACTGCACCGACGCCTCTGGCCTTTGTGCATCTAGATACAAGTGGCGACAGAAGCTTCACCTTTATGCGAAAAGACAGCGCTGACCTTTTGCTCATACCTGAGCAAGTAAGCGAGGCATGGTTTGCAAACAATAGCCTAGTGCATTTGTGCAGTAATACTCTGACTGAAGCAGGCGCTGCGGCAACCACGCAAACAGTGCTTGAACAAGCAAAAGCGTTGAACTTACAGGTATGTTTTGATGTGAATTTGCGCGCCAATCTTTGGAAAGATCAACACATTGATATTGCCTTGGTGAACCAAGTGGTGAAACACGCTGATGTCGTCAAGTTTGCCAAAGAAGAGTTTGAACTGTTATCTCAAGGTAATCCTGAGCAGTACTTATCCGATTGTTTAGCCGCAAATTGTCAGCTTATTTTGATCACCAATGGTGGTGATGAGATTGAGTATGTGAGCACACAATTCTGTGGTCACGTGACTCCAGCGAAAACGCAAGTGGTTGATACCACAGCCGGTGGCGATGGCTTTATTGGCGCGATTCTATATTTGCTCAGCGAAACCATTCAACTTGAGGCTTTATTGCATAGCGAAGCACAGATTCAAACTGCTGTGGCTTTTGCCAGTTGCGCAGGGGCAATTGCTGTGTCTACGCAAGGTGCATTCCCTGCATTGCCAAGTTTCACACAAGTCAGCGACTTATTTAACGAACAATTTAGTGGCACATACGATGCTGCCTTTTTAGAGTAAAACACACGTGAATTTTTATAACTCAGAATTTTTAACAACACACAGTCAATCGATCGTCGACTTTTATAAAGACCGTTGTGTCGACAACGACCTTGGTGGCTATTTTCAAAACTATTTAGACGATGGCACAACATTTAATAATGGCTTTCGCCAGCTTGTCAGTAGCACACGTATGGTTGTGAACTTTTGTCGTGCGGCAAAGCTGTTAAATAACGACGACTACTTGGCTATTGCTAAGCATGGATTGGACTATGTGGAGCAACAACATTGGCGTGAATCGTCAAAAGCTTATGCGTGGACTTTGCAAGACAACCAACCGCAAGACATGACACAACAAGCCTACGGCTACGCGTTCGTATTGCTGTGCTACGCCCACTGTTATAAAGCCGGCGTAATTGACTCTGATGCAAAGATAAATGAAACATTCGAATTGCTTGAATCGCGCTTTTGGCAAGCTGAAGAGGGGATCTACGCCGATACCATTTATGATGATGGCAGATTGTGTGATTACCGAGGTCAGAACGCCAATATGCATATTTGTGAAGCGTTAATCGCAGCTTATGGTGTGACTCAATCACCTCGTTATCTTGAAAAAGCACAGCATTTAGCCAATCGTTTTTGTTTTGAGTTATCAGCGCAAAGCTTAGGTTTAGTCTACGAGCACTTTACGCCAGAGTTAGTGCCTGACCTTGAATACAACAAAGACGACCCGAAAAACCTATATCGTCCTTGGGGTTTCCAGCCTGGTCACCAAACAGAGTGGGCAAAATTACTGATGCAACTTAATGCCTTTGAAGCACGCCCTGAGTTTGTAGAAAAAGCCCAGTACTTATTTGATGTGGCGTATAGCAAGGCATGGGATACCTTCCACGGTGGTTTGGTTTATGGCTTTGATACTGACTATCAAACTTGTGACAGCGACAAATACTTCTGGGTACAAGCCGAAAGCTTTGCAGCTGCAGCTATGCTGTTTGATGAGACTAAACAGCCACAGTATCTAGAGCAATACAGCGCGCTTTGGGACTATTGTTGGCAGCACTTTGTAGATCACGATTTTGGCGCTTGGTTCAGAGTACTGACTGGTGCAAATCAAAAATACAGTAATCAAAAGAGTGAAGCGGGTGCTAAATGTGATTACCACACGCTGGGTGCTTGCTTTGATGTGCTGGAGTTTTCTTTTAATTAAAAGTAAAACGTTTAGATAAATTTGGTGACACACTGCCCATGTGAGTCATAGGGTTTTGCGCTTTTTGCGTCGTGCAGACTCCTACTCGAAGCACCCAGTTTTATGCATTTTGCAATGCATAAAATTTGGGTGCTTTTTTAATTCAATATAATCAGTTGTTTACAAAATTCATTTTTATAGTCAAAATTTATTTGTTTATGAATTAGTAACAAACTAAATGGCAATAAATTTAAATACTATAAGGACTGGTATTAACTATGGTGACAAGAAACGTTCTCATTTCTGTGATTTTAACTATGACTTTAATTGGCTGTACAAAAGTACAAGTAGAGCATGTAGAAAAAATAACAGCTGCAGCTTGGAGTGATGACGGAAATAAAGTGCTTTACTCTAAAGTTGAATATGATGAAATTAAAGAAGTTATGTTTTTTGGTGGTACTGGAGAGGTTAAAACTGATAATGAAGCTCGAACTTTGTACCTTTCTGACAAAGAGATGAGTTCTTCTGAGTATTTAACTGATTTTTACGGGATTTCCTCTTGGGAGGTTGATACCTCAAAACTCCATTTTAAATCAGAGATGGGTTATGTAGTGACTAGGAGTGGGTCATCAGGCGCTTACCAAAAAGGAGTGGATGGTCCTATCCATACATCAGGTGTTGATTACCGAATTTATGATTTAAATGGTAATACCTTGTATAGGATCTCTAAAGAAAAAGACTCTTATTGTGAAAACTTTTCAACCGTGATCCCTTCTATTAAAGCTTTCCCTTCACCAGATGGAAGTAAAATCGCAGTAGCTGAGTCAATGAAAACCTGTGAACTTGATATTAAAGTCCTCGACTTTGAGAATGATTTTGAGGTTGTTCACAGAACAAAGGTTGAAGGCGCTGGAATTAGCGGCATGTTCTGGTTAGATGAGCAAAATCTTTTTATCAATTCTTGTAGCAGTTATGGATGTAGTGATGAATGGTATTTAGTTAGAGCTGATGAGAATACTTATGTAAATGATGATCAATTTGCTTCTCTATGTCTGGGTGGCGCTATAGTTAATAGCGATATAAACAAAGATTTTGAAAAACTACATATTGTTAGTGATGATAAAATTGAAATATATGAGACTGATGATTTTAGCAGTACAGGTTTTCATATGTACGGTGGTCCAAATACCAGAAGACCAGACAGCCCTGAAGGATGTGTTTCAGTGAATGATTTCTTTGGTGAAAGTAAAATTAGTTTTACTGACAATTAGGAATAGGTTTGTACCATATATGGTATTAAAATCAATGACGATTGTTGTAGAGAATACCAGGCAAAGCATCAATTTGGCAGGGGCTAAGTTTGACCAGTTTGTTCCTACTGGTAAAGAGAGGGTTTTGTCAGATTATCTTGTAAATTTTATGGCTATTTTACTCGCAGGGCATTATTACTGCTTTGAACCAAAATACAAAGTAACCAGTAAAATAGGATAGTAGCTCTCTTAAAATCAAGCTCAAATCAAATTTTAAATTGTTAGGTCTTCTAGAACGCGATGCAAGATACTATCAATAAAAAAGCAATGTAGGCGAGGGTACACCCCTCGATTTTATGTGGGTGAAAACAGCTTAAAGATTTGACGTCTGTATTTCATCCAAAGCTAAATTGAATCTTTTATTTTTATCATCAATTGCTTGTTCCAATTCTGATAATGACTTTTCACCCTTTTGATAGGCGATTTCAAGACGCAGCGCCTCAATCGTATACGTTAATAAAAAAAGATAGATTTGAGGTTGGTTGCTGTTACTCGTTTTTTGTAAGTTAAACTTATACTCATTTAAATCAATTAGAGTTTCTTTTGTAAGCGTTCGGTTTACCAGACTTTGCCTCATAAACGTGTTGAGGTAATCAGGAAATGGCAGCGGGTTTTTTTCAAAAAAGTGTGTATGGGCTTCGCCTTCCTTTGGCAGTTCTAAGTAAAACTCATACAGGTCTTCTGAGTAATCATGAGAGCTCTCTATGGCGGCGATAGTTGCTTGCATGAGCTTAACCACATGCTCTTTTTCTTTTTGTTCTTCTTCTATGTTGGCAAATGCCATGGCTAGTAATACACCAAAAAGTGTGGCTATGAGTGTTAAGAAAAAATTGATACCTGTAGCAAAGCGGTTAATAGCAGCTTGGTACTTAGGTACAAAAGTGAGCATACCCAGTACAACCAGTAGAATAGTTAAAAGTGTGTATAAAATCATATCCTTGAGCTCTTTTTTTATTATGAGCTAGTATAATATCATGGTAAAAAAAAGGGGGCTAATGCCCCCCAAAATCACTAAAAGCTTAGGGAGTTATGCAAAGTGATATTCGTTAACACGCTGCTTATTTTTATCTAATAATGCAACGGTGCTTGATGTTTGTTGAAAAATAGGCGTCGAGCTGTCAAATGAGTAACAACCAGGCTCATTATGGTTAGCGTAAACTTTTAGCTCAGAGCAGGGTTCCATTTTTGCCATTTGAGCAAAGGTAAATTCAGGACCATCTTTGATACATAGAGTCCAACCCGATAAATCTACCCAAGAAGTGCTTAAGTTTATTAACTCGATATGATCTTTATCTTTATTACGGTTTGTATTTGTATCATGGCTAATGTGCGAAATAATGACAGATTCATGCGCCTTTCGACCATTAATCCAAGCACTGACCACACTGCCTTCAGCATCTAATAATCTAATATGGCAACCACACTGCTTGAACACAGGGCTAAGCTTGTTAAACATGAAAGTACTTTGCTGTTGTTCAACTTTAAGTATTTGGTTTGGTTTTATATAGCTGTTACTAGGAAAGGTGAACAAGTTTTCACCGGTTTCAGCAAGCTCTAAACCCCAACCTTCTAGGTCAATAATGGCTGGGCCAGTATTTTTTAATTCAATACATTCATTAGTTTCAAAAGTATTAACATAATCAATTTGCACTTGAAGCGGGGCCATTAATTTAAAACAGCTATGCCAATAAGACTGAATTGCACCATGCGCGTGACGCTGGTTTTGAAGATTGGGCAACGAGTTTAATGTATTGGTTTTAATTTGTTGATGCACTTTATCGAGCGCCGAGCGCGCATCAATTTGCCAAATTTCATTGGCCATATTTTGTCTAGTTTCAAAATTCACAGATAGCTCCTTTAATGACTTATGAATATATTCATAAGTCGCAATGAGTTAAAACTAAGCACTACACTTATCCGGCGGTAGTTTTGCTTTAGTTCTTTTCGTTTCCTTTCGCTAAATACGCAATTATCAATATGAAGTTTTATATCTTGAAATCGCATTTATTTGCGTATTATGGGGACTAATTTATCCTAGTTCAGTTAAGATTTACACCATTTAATGCGCTTTTTACGATTAATTTTATTACATAATATTACATTGAAAGCCTAATAGGGTTATGAATATATTCATAAGTTAATACATATCAATAAGTTGTAAATTTTTAACTGGTTTGTTTGTAAGTCTTAAATGGAATGTCAAATTCGACCATGACGCCACCGTTTGAACGATTTTTAATCTTTAATTGACCTTGATGCGCGTTGATCACTTCTGAACAAATACTCAAACCAAGTCCACTTCCACCTTGTTTTGTTGAAAAAAATGGCAAAGTCACTTGGCTGATTTTGCCCTGAGTGATCCCTTGACCTCTGTCGACAATAGCAAAGCGAACTCTGTCATAATCTTTAACGACCTTAATGCCAATATCGGATACCTTTGAACCAGATTCGTGCGCGTTTTTGAGTAAATTTATTAAAACTTGTTCTAGCTGTAAAACATCGAAATAGGCATATTCGCATGGCAAATCAGCTAGTAATTCAGAAGCATAAAGCTTTTGGACGCTCTGCAGCGTATCTGCTAGGTTTTGTTTGCTGATATTCGGTTTTGGTAAACGCGCAAACTCGGCATATTTTGCGATGAACGCGTTGAGGTTAGAGGCTCTTTGGTTAATGGTTTGCAAAATATCAGGCAGTAAATCTAGGTGGGTGTTTTTCTCTAAAATGGCTTCTGCAGACGAAGTTAACGAAGAGATAGGAGCAAGAGAATTGTTTAGTTCATGACTGATCAAGCGTATGGCGTTTTTCCAAAGTTGCAGCTCTTCTTTGCCAATTTCTAAAGACAGGTCTTTACATAAAACAAGCTGGTGGGGTTGGTGGTTATAAGTGACGGCTTGGTTGGCAATATAATAACTATTTTTTAAATCATTGTGTTCAAAGCTGACAATGCCAGAGCCTTGTTCAAGCAAAAAGGAGCGAATTGGTGCACTGACGTTATCAAGTAAGCCATATAGCTCCTTGCCTTTTAGCGAGCCTGCAACTTGTAATAGCTCGTTCGCTTGCTGGTTGTGATAGACCACTTGTTTAAAGGGGTTAAAAAGCACAATTGCCATAGGCGAGGCTTGAACAATGCTATCAAGCAAGTGCTCTTTTTGGCTTAAAGTCTGTCTTTGCTCAGTAAGGTTGCGAGCTAGGTCGTTATATAAATCTAATATGGGTGCTAGGTGTTTATCGCCATCAGGGTGAATACGAATAGAAAAGTCGCCATCTTTGAAACTTTTAATGCCATCATGTAAAGCATCCAACTGTTTTTGTTGAAAACTGACAAAGTAGAATAGGGCGGAGGCTAAGCACACGAATGAAGAAGTAAATGAAAAAGTGGTTAGCCAAATGCCTTGATATCCAAACTGTTCACCCGCCGCATAAATAAACCAAAACAGCACAAAAAAAGCCAATAAAGCATAGCCTGTTTTGTGTAATAAACTTATCTCATTGTGCTGCATTACTTTAATCCGAACTTTTCCATACGACGGTAAAATGCCTGTCGGCTTAGCCCTAAACTACGTGCTGCTTTAGCCACAATACCTTGATGTTTATCAAGTGCACTTTGGATGTCTTGCAAACTGTATTCGACTTTCTCTTCAACCGGTACTTTTGACAGTGTAATACCTAAGTCTTTACTTTCAATGGTGTTGTTTTGGCAAAGGAGTGCAGCTCTACCAAGCACATTTTGTAATTCTCGCACGTTGCCAGGCCATGAGTGCGCCATTAATGTGTGTTCTGCATTGGCACTAAGCGTTTTATCTGAATCAAGAAATGATTGCACTAACAGGGGAATATCATCTTTTCTTTGTGCTAGAGAGGGTAGTTTTAACTCAATCATATTGAGTCGATAGTATAAGTCTTCTCGAAACTCGCCATTAATGATGGCTTGAGGCAGGTTGGTATTGGTGGCACTGATAATACGCACTGAGACTTTACGCGTTTTGGTACTACCTACACGTTCAAATTCGCCACTTTGTAATACCCTAAGTAGTTTTTGCTGTCCAGATAGTGGTAAGTTGCCTATTTCGTCTAAAAATAAAGTCCCGCCATTGGCAGCTTCAAAACGGCCTTCTCTGGCTTTGGTTGCCCCAGTATATGCGCCAGCTTCTGCACCAAATAATTCTGCTTCGATTAAATCAGCAGGTAATGCGCCTGCGTTTACTTTTATAAAGGGGGCATCTTTATATTGGCTATTGGCGACGATAAGCTCAGCGACCTTTTCTTTACCCGCGCCATTAGGTCCGGTGATTAATATAGGCGCATCTGAATGGGCGACTTGAGTGGCCATTTCAACGAGGTTGATCATGCTGTTGTCGGCGAATACCATGCCAGCCAGATCGAAGTTATCACTAAGATGTTGTAATCGTGCTCTTTGCTTGACGTGACTGTTCAACTGCTGCTGTTGCAGTTGATAACTTTCTCGTAAATTTTGTACTGTTGTCAGGAGCTTTTGATCTTCCCAAGGTTTGGCAATGTAATCGGCTGCGCCATCTTTTATCAACGCTACGGCCATTTCAAGGTTCGTCCAAGCAGTGAGCAGAATTATTGGGAGATCGGGGTCAAAATGCCGAATACGGTGGTAGAGTGCTTCGCCTTCTTCGCCCGAAGTGGTGTCTTTTGTGAAATTCATGTCTTGAATAACAAGGTCAAAACCACCTTGTTGCAGTTTCGTCATGCCTTCTTCTGGGCAAGTTGCGCCATCGCATTCAATATTATTAATTAAAAATAAAACCCTGAGTGCTTTTACTACATCAGGATTATCGTCGATGATCAGAACTTTACTTTGCTGCATATTGTTTTTCTTTTTTGTGCTAGAGAGATTTTATTTCTCTCTAGCTTAGTTTTATATTCAATCGGTTTAACTGGCTTTTGTCACTTGTGCTGGTGCAATTAACGTTGCTTTTCTAGCAGGCAAGTAAGCCGCAAAGCATGTTAATAGCCAAACAAATAAGGTCACCAGTATGCCAACGATAATATCAGGTGTCCCTTGTACCCCAAGTGTTTGCAATAGTGCCATATTGAGCCACAAAGATAAAAAGAAGCCTAGCACTAAGCCAACCAGTGCCAGCAGCGAGTTTTCGACGATCAGGCTTTTTAACACCATGCTTTTACTCGCGCCTAGTGCTCTTAAAATTCCTAAGTTTTTATGACGCATTTTGACCGAGAAAGTAACCAGGGCAATAATACCTAATGAGGTGATAAGTAAGGCGACCGCACTGATAGCGAACATCACAAACGCAAAGCTACTTCTGCCATCCCATAAACGCTTTTTGGCACGTGCTGAGAATTCAACACGAGACACAATGCGCCCAGACTCTTGATAGAACAAGGTCTCTAGCGTTTCTAAAATTTTTTCTGAGGTATTAGGCGCAACACGAATAATGTAGTTTAGTTCGTTGTTACGGCCGTAAATGGCTTCAGGAATAACCATACCGTGATACCAAACTTGGTCGTAAGTCGCACTTTCTCCAAGCATTTTATCTTCGAAAGTCCCCACCACTTGATAAGGCGTTTTTGAACCATTCAAATAGACGGTTTGACCCAAAGGTGAACCCTCTTCGAATAAGGTGTTTGCTAAATCATCGCTGATAAGCGCAACACTTGCAGGTGTAGTTTCAGCATCACCTGTCACAAATTCATTAGCGTAAAAATTACGACCACTGCTGATATTGAGCATTAAAGATCCAACGCCTTGTTGGTCGACACCAAACAGGGCAATGGAATGATCTTTGGCATTTTCATCAAGGTTATCGCTATACACAACATTGCTCGAACGACGTGTATCAATGACGTTTTCTTCCCCACTATATGTTGCCGAGACAACTTCAGGTAGTGCTCTAATGGCCGCTAGGTCGCGTTCAATTAATTGCCCTTTATCGACTTGCTCGTCATAAACATGGGTGACCACATTTAAGATTTGTTTTTCTTCAAGGTTTGATGGAATTAGCCAGTTTTGCAGCGTTGCATAACTAATAAAAGCACTATTACTGACGATCATAAGGGTAATGGCCACTTGGAAAACAATCAGTATCGAGATACTTTTTTGTTTAAGAATTAATTTTAAAATATGTTTTAAAGACATGCTTATCCCCTAAGCTGCGATGCTGGCGAAATACCGCTGATACGGTAAACCGGATATAAACCCGCAATTAAAATAGCGGCATAAATGAACGCTCCAGACGTAAACGCAAAGCCATAATCCATACTGAAGAAGAGTTTAACCAAACTCGGATCTGCCGAGTAATCCATTTGATACATGCTTACTTGGAACATCAGTTCAAGACCTAAATGGGCGAATAGTACACCCGCAATAATGGCGGCAAAGGCGATTAAACTTATTTCGATAAGATGAATTTTAACTATATACCAACGGCTAGCACCTAGCGCACGATACAAGGAAACCAGCTTGTTTTTAGATTGGTATTTCGCAAGCAAAATGCCTACGGTATTTACCAAGCAAATTGCAAACAGCAAATAAGAAAACTGAAGGTAGACTTTTTCCCAACGCATGAATTGTGCAAACTCATTAAGTAGTAGCTGTAAATCGTTTAACTTGTACTTTTCTTCGTGAGGAAAGCGGCCAAGGTTTGCTTGTTGCTGGGTATAATTACGCGCCCACAAAGTTGCAGCTGCGAGTTGTTGCTGGTGGTTTTGTTGATCGAATTCAATCCAAGTGTGCAGGTAGCCACATTCTGCTGACTTAAGTGCTGAAATATTATGTTGACGATACTCACCGCGTTGAGTTTCCTCTTTGGTCTGACAAGGCATATATCCAGCGCGAGGTAGGTTCATTCTCTCTGCTGTCGCCATAGGCACAATGGCTAAGTCGTTATAACGGTTGCTAAAGCGCATATTTGAAATGCGACGATTGTGCTGAGATAAGTCCATTACACCGACAATCTTCAAAGACTGTTTATCGACTTTGATAAATTGGCCTACCGAGTTTTCACCTGAGAAGAAGTGGTCGTTGACCTTTTTATCTATCACGATGACGTCACTGTCTGATTGTGTATCTAACCAAGGTGCACCGTAAATAAAAGGTACGATAAAAACACTAAAGTAATCGATATCAGAAGCAGATGCTGTTGCTATCATAGGTCGTGCGTTATCGAGCTCTGACTCTAAAATAAAGCGCGTGTCATAGTTAAATGACAAGTGTTTATATTCTAAATCGGCGTTTTTAAGTGCCTGTGCATCTTGAAACGTCAATGGCGGGTAGCGAAACTGGTTGCGTATCTCAAAGTCGCTATCCATATAGTTCAAGCTGAAATGATGCATTTGTGCTGCTTTGTTTGTCAGCACACTGTTACCACCTAACTTAACCATGGTACTCATAGTGAGTAGTAATGTAATACCGATCACCAAATTGACTATCATCAAAATAGTGAGTTTGCCTTTTTGTTTAACGCCTTGTATGGCGAGTTGAAATAAGTCTTTCATATCGCACCTAGGTTCTAAACAGCTAAATCAGTGAGTTGGCTTTTGTTGATGTCGGTTAGCTGGCCATCGAGAATTTGAATGTTTCGATGTGCGCGTTGGGCCAGTTCATTATCGTGCGTTACCATAAGCAAGGTCGTACCTTGTTGGTTAATTTCTTGCAGTAAATCCATTACTTGGCGTGCCATATGGGTATCAAGGTTACCTGTTGGCTCATCGGCTAATAAAAACCTTGGTTGTCCTGCGAGTGCACGCGCTATCGCAACACGCTGTTGCTGACCACCACTTAATTGCGCTGGAAAGTGTTTACCGCGACTAGCAAGACCGACCATTTCAAGAGCATTTTCGATGCGTTGTTTACGCTCATGACTTGGTAGCCCTCTGAAAATTAAAGGCACTTCAATGTTGTCGTAAAGGTTTAATTCGCTGATCAGGTTAAAACCTTGGAAGATAAAGCCAATTTTTTCGTTTCTGATTTTAGATAGCTGGCTGTCATTTAATTTACTGACATCCTGTCCGTCTAAAAAATATTGTCCTTTATCAAAAGGTTCGAGCAAACCGGTTAAGTTTAAGAAGGTGGTTTTCCCTGAACCTGAAGGGCCAGTGACAGCGATGAAGTCTCCTTCATTCACCTCAAAATTGACGTCAACCAAGGCGTGGGTTTCGATAAGCTCGGTACGATAAATTTTGCTGATGTTCTGCATTGATAACATGATATTTTCCTTTTTATTAATTACTAAGCATGACGTTTTGTTGGTTTTGAAACGCAGCAAGACTTGAGATGATGAGCTTATCTCCGGCTTTCACGCCCGATGTTAACTCAACTTCATGAATACTTTTAGCGCCCATGCTGATTGATTGACGTTGTGCTTGTCCTTCGTTTATTAAGTAGGCAATTTTGCCAGCGCCAGTTTCTACAAAGGCGCCACGTTTGATTTTTAGGACATCTTGTTTTTGCGACAAAATAAGTTGCGCACTGACACGTTGATTTTGTCTAAGCTTCTCAGGTTGTTGGTCAAAGCGAATGCGGCCAGCGACTCGGCCTTGCTCAACTTCTGGAGAAATTGCCACCAAAGTTGCAGGGTATGTTTGTTGATTGATTTGAATATTTGCGGCTAAGCCAATCGCAAGTTCATCCGCTAAGTTCTCTGGAATAAAGGCTTCGACTTCAAGTTCTGATAAATCAACCAGTGACATCAATTCAGCATCCCGTTGCACATGCTGTTTTTGTTGTACGTTTACAGTGCCAACAATGCCACTGAGCGGTGATTGAATGGTTAAAGCCGCCACTTGGCGCTCTAGCTCTTGCGTTAAGTGTTGCTGACGGGTTAAGGCAAGTTCGGCAATTTTAAGTTCAAAGTTAAGGCTTTTTTGCTCTAAATCGAGCGCTTCAATCGCGTGTTTTTTATTAAGCTCTGCACGTTTTAGTGCAACGATTTTCTCTTCGAGCTCCAATTTTGAAATGATCTGTTTTTTAATACTGGCATTGGCGCGCTCCATGGCACTCGATGCAGCTTCTAGGTCAACACGTGCTAATTCAGCACGCTGCTGGGTATCGAGCAAGCGTTGCTCTGTGGTGATTTTCTGACGATTAAATTCTGTCTCTAATCGTGCCAGAGTTGCTTGTTCTTGCAGTAACTGATTTCTTAGTTCAGGGCTGTTAATACTCAATAAGTCTTGCCCTTGAGTAATATTATCGCCTGCTTTCACATGTAAAGTGACCGTACCTGGTGCAATGGCGTATACAGCAGGGTTGATTGCTGCGAGTGTTTTACCCTCGACTCGAATATCTTCGAGCATATCACCACGTTCAACAATGGCAGTTTGGATCACAGATTGTGACACCACTAAATCAGTACTTAAAAGCTGACTAAATTTCGGCACTGAATAAGCCGTTAATGCTGTTGTGGCTAGTAAGCCTGATGCAAGCAATAACCATTTTTTTCCATTCCGACGTGGTGTTACTTGCTTGTCTTGTCCTTGGGTGTCTCTGATCACAGCTGTCCGCCTTAAAAATAATACCTGAAAGATAGTTAGGTATTACAAACAGCGTGCCAAAAGGTAAGCTTATGAAATTATGTGTTTTTTTTGTTGTTGTGTATATTCATATTTAATATCGGACGGTCAGTCGGACAGATTTCGGACGGGGGTGAAACTGTCCGTATTTATTTGTATGTATGAGTTATGATCAAGACAGCTCTCTAAGCCGTACTTTAGGGTAAAGTATTTGAAGACGATATGATTCAGTGGCGAAGTGATGAGAAATAGAGTGAGACGTGCCCCAAAACCACAAGACAATGCTTATATTCAAGAGGTACTGAGTGCCTTGAAAGCAGACCCTGCAAAAACCGAAATATTAGCGCGTAATTGTGATGAATATAAGCAGCAAATGCATTTGAAACGCGGTTTTCTAAGGGCAATTGAGCGTCTTGAATGGGTGATCCATGCCAGTAAAGATATTGAGCAATTTGAAAAATCGATACTGGCCGATGACTATATTGGCGAAGTGATCAGACGCTATCCGCTCTTGTTTAAGGGGATAAAAGGCTAAGGGTATAGGGTATAAAGAGTTAAAGGCATAAGCCCTAGAGCTATAAAACTTCGTGCTTTAACACGCCATATGTAAAGCAGTCAGTAGTGCCTGAGGGAAGGGTCATATAACTTCTGAGTCTGCCTTCTCTTTTCATCCCCAGCTTTTCCATTAGCTTCCAAGAGGCAATATTATCAACGGCGCAAATCGCATTAAGCTTGTTAAGCTCAAATTGAGTAAATACTTCTTTGATTAAAGCGCTTGCGGCTTCAAAAGCATAGCCTTTACCATGGTATTGACTGGCTAAACGGTATCCTATTTCACCGCATTGATGTTCTAAGGAAACAAACTTGAACATCAACTCACCAAGTAACAGGCCACTTTCTTTACACTCAATCGCAAGTATGAGTCTTTCACCTTCTTTGCCTTCCCAAGGCAATTGAGCTTGTGCGATCCGGGCTTGCGCATCAGCAAGGGTGGCAGGTTTGCCAATATAGCGAGAGGTAAAAGGATCGCTTCTATGCGCTAATACCGCCTCTAAATCAGAGACTTTAAGTCGACGAATGATCAGTCTTTTTGTTGTGAATTCCATTTATCTTTATCTCTCACAGGGTTAGGTTTAATGATAGTTTTTTCCAGCAAAGCCATAAAACCATTGAACAAGTTAGCACGATAAGGGGCAATATGTGTTGGCTGCTAAATAAAATAACATTAGTCAACCAAGCTAAGGCCGTGAAAAATAATAACTCTATTGCGCCTACTAGCGCATTAGCTGAGCCGGCTTTCTCTGGTTGTAGTAAGCCAATGATGTGCATGTAACTCGGAAAATATGCACCAAACACCATCATGATGAGTGTGTAAGCAAATAGCATTACCAACGCACTTATATGGCTAAACTCGAAAATAAACGCAGCTATTGGCAGCGCAGGCCATAGCAATTTGACGATTTTCATATAGCTCATACGCTTTTGCATTATTTTTGCTAGAGATGAACCGACTAGCAAGCCCGCCATGGGTAGCATCATGGCGTAGCCAATTTGCTCGGTATTAAACCGAAATTGCGCTTGTAAATAAAAGGGTAAATAAAGCTGAATAGTTAAATATAAGTAAGTAGGTAACCACTTAAAATTAGCCAATAAGATTAAATTTTTATCTTGTAACAGTGATTTATATAAACTCGCCAACGCTCGAGGTCTAATAGAGTGAGCATTGTTTTTTTGTGATTTAGGAAGGATCACAAAGCCCAGCCACAACACCAGTGCAAAATGTAGCACCATAATAAATGAGAGGCCCTGCCAATTAATAAGTTGCGCGAGTGTGCCTGCAATCATGGGTGAAATTATTGCAGTTACTGAGGCCGCCATTGCAAGGCTTGCCATTGCACTTTTTAATTTCGCACCAGTTAAATACTGTGCTAACAAGGTTCGACTGATCAAAACGGGCGAAGCTGAGCCTATCCCTTGTAAAACTCGGCCTAGCAGAAATTGCCAATTTGACTCCGCAAAACCACATATTAACGTGCCTGCTACTAAAATGAGCTGCCCAATGATTAGGATTTGTCTGTCACCATATTTATCTCGAAGAGGCCCGGCAATTAACTGGGTTAATCCAAGCGTGATGAAAAAGCTCACGATCACTGCTTGGCTGGCACTGGAACTTAAAGCCAGATCTGCTGCTATATCTGGCAAAACAGGCATATAAAGCTGGCTTGCAAACTGAGAGCAAGACATCAATAGCACCGCGAGGAACACAATAGAGGACATAACTTTTCTTATAAAATGAGCAGACGCACAAAATACTGGCTTTTTACTTTCTTAAAAATGGGGTAATAATAAAAATACTAATTCCTAACAGGAAATAATAAATGGATTGGCTATCAGCAGTTAAAAGCTTTGAGCTTGTCGCCAAAACAAACAGTTTTACATCAGCTGCCGAACAGCAAGGTATTTCTGCTTCAGCGATGAGTAAACGAATTGATTGGCTTGAAAAACAATTAGCAACTAGTTTATTTGTGAGAACAACTCGACAAGTAAGCCTAACCGAATCAGGACAAGGTTTTCTGCAAAAAGCTTCACCTTGGCTTGAGCAATTTGATGCCATGCTGGAGTCAGTAAAAAGTGCCCACGAAGAGCCTCAGGGCGTACTAAAAGTCGCAGCAACGCAAGCTGTTGGTAGCTCATTGTTAATGCCAAACATAGAACGGTTTTTACAAAAGTATCCTAAAATGTCGGTGCAATTAAACGTGCTTATTCCAGGTAATGATCCTGATTTAAGTCATGACTTAGTGATCACTCGCTATCATGAAGAATTCGACTCAGTGTCACACAAAGGCACGCACTTAATAGATTATCAAATGAGTGTGTTCGCCGCTCCAAGCTATTTAGAAAAACACCCACCCATTAATACAGTAGAAGACCTAGCTCAGCATAAGATGTTGCTCAATAATTATTATCAGCAAAAGGGCGGCATTTTACTAGAAAATGGCGAGTTCGTTGCTTTCTCTAACTATAACTTTGTCTCAGAAAATCTTGATGCAATTTTGAAAGCCGCCATACAAGGCATGGGTCTAATATTCATTTCTCCAAACTATGTAGAGAGAGAGCTGGATATGGGCGTGTTAGCGCCTGTTTTACCTAACATAAAAAGCGAAGTGAATCGATTGTGGGCGTACTATCCTAAAACGAGTTTTACACCTTTGAAGACAAGGTTGTTTATCGATAATTTAAAGCAGCAGATGAAGGGGTTTAGGTTGTAGAGAGGAGCAAACTTTGTTTGCTCCTCTTGGCATTAGTTATTAAACTTTTTCAAAAGAATACTTGTTTTATTTGGGTTCTTTTGTGTTTTTTGAATAAGGATAGTTTGAGTGCCATCATGATTTTCTATCATACCTCTAGGATAATAATAGTTTTCACTTGACTCATCATGAATTAGTGTTTTAGATAAAATTTCAAATCTACTATTTATTTCAGCAAAATAGTAATTATTTTCTTCAGAGATGAATGTATTGAAGTTACCTTTATCATTCTCAGATAAACCATTTGATCCATAGGGGTAAGAGTCAAAATCAGCCTCGTACTTCGAGTTAGTCTCTAGCTTTAAGTTTGGGTCAACGAGTGATAGGCTAATACCTGAAAATGTAGATTGACCAATTATTGCGAAACCACCATTACCCAGTTCAATACTATAGTCACTATTAAGATGTGAAAACTGACCAGCATTGTTCCATTCAGATATGACTTCCAGCTGATCATTTAACAGGTGTATAAATACACCACCTAAGTCGAAATAATTGACGTCTGTCGGGGACATACTTCCAGAAATTACTAAATTGCCATTCTTACTTTCAAAAATTCTACCAATACCATTTACAATCAACCCTTCAGGAGCGTTAAGCGTTTTCTGGCTAACTATATCTCCGTTATCTGAATTTATCGCCAGCAGCTGAAATTCCAAAAGGCTATTGTCATTTCTATTTGATAACTGGTTAATGACGTATAGTTTGCCATGTGCTTCAGTTACTTTAAAAAATAGTTGTTTATGATTTGAATTAGTTGTAACAAATGGTTTAACCCAAACTTTTTGACCTTCCTCATTTAATTTAATTATGACACTCTCTCCAGAGTCCCAGCTTCTGCCCACGGCAATAATTGAACCATCTTTAAGTTCAGTTATGTCGGTTAAATTTTGAGAACCTGTTGTATGGTGAAAATATTCCCAAAGCAGGTTGCCAGCAATGTCTGTTTTGAAGATCCAATCATCACCAGCACTATCGATATTTGCATTAAGCTCTGGTGAGTTTGTTGAAGCTAAAAGAATGAAACCATTATCTTTAGTACTAATTAATTTAGTTGGTGTATCGTTTAGTGAACCACCAAACTCTTTTGTAAAAATCCCTGCTTCTAGTGACATGGTTTCACTGCTAAAGCCTTCTTGATCAATTGGGTTTACTGTACTTACTCTCCAATAATAATGATTTGGCTCTTTCTCTAAGGTGATACTGTTAGTTTCTATCGTCTCAGTCTGTAAGATTGTTCTAAAGTCTTCAAACAGAGAGATTTCTACTGTGTAGCTTTTAGCAAATTCCACTTGCTCCCAGTTTAAATTTATTTCTTGGAGCTTTGCTTTAGTTGAGCTTGTTTGCTTAAGATTGTTTGGTGCAGCGAGAGTTGAATAATCTACATTAATAGAAAAAGCTGGCAGTTGACTAGTCGTAGTGCCGTCACTGACAGACATTTGAATATTACTATAAGTGGCGACCTGAGCATTTGTCGGGGTACCTTGAAGCATTCCTGTTGACGAGTCTAGAGTAAGCCATTCAGGTAAATTCTCAACCGAAACAGTTAATTGACTGTCTTCAATATCTGAGATAGAAGGTGAAAAGGAATATTCATTATTGGCTATAATGTCTACTTCAGGCTGACCATCTATGGTAGGGGCATCATTAACTGCTTTTACATCTACGTTAATTGTAAAAGGTTTACTTTCAATACCATCTTGGAAAAGAGTGAGTGTAAATTTATCTTCTCCATTGAAGTCATTGAATGGTGTGTAAGTAATCTCAGGGAAGTACCCTGAAAGTTCACCATTAGTAGGCCCTTTTACTTGAGTTGCGATAATTTTTACCTCATCGCCCAAAGGTGCATTCGTTGTAAGATCAAGCGTAATACTTTCGTCTTCTAAAACCGAAATGTTTTTATCTTCAACAATAAAGTCAGCTAAATGAGGCGATGAATCGTCTTCGTCAGCTATGCCGTCGTTGTCGTCATCGTTATCTTTGTTATTTGCAATACCATCTAAGTCTGTATCTAAAAACTCATTGATATCTGGTACGGCATATTGTTCTTTACCAGTTACCCAATCAAAGAGATTTTGTTGTACTTGTGAAGGATCAATTAGTTTTTGAGTTTCTTGAATTGCCGTAAGTACTTCTTGATTATCTACCTTACCATCATTACCAAAATCGCTTTCTAATTCATTTAAGGCCGAAGTTAATTCTGCATCAGGTGAAGTTTGATTGTTTTTTGCCGTATTAATAGCATGCTGATAAAACATCGAAGATAGAGCTAATAAATAGGCACTTGCTTCAGCATTTTCATCTTTATAAATAGATAGGCTTGCAAAATTAGCGTTGTTTGAGCTGCTGATTACGTTTTTAAAGTTTGTTGTAAACTCTTGTTCAGCTCTCTGAATTGCTTCTTCAAAGCTAGATTCACCTGCTTTTATTAATTCTAAAACTCGGTTGCTCGTTAAATGGGTAAGTAAGTTTACATTCGCATTTTGTTTTTCGGTTTCTGAGGCTTTGTAGATACTTCTTAAAATTAATTCACCTTCAGATAAGCCACCGGTAATTTCATTTCTATAATAACCCGAAGCTGAGATTTCAATAATTGAACCTGCAGGTACTTTAAATTCAAAGTTACCAAGATCATCAGTGGTTTTAGTTACAATGGTTGAATCGGTATTTTCGCCATTTTCATTAAGAATATTAATTGTAACTGTCGAGCCAATGACGAATGGCCCTTTCTCAACACTACCAACAATCGTTATTTCTTTTTTTTGTGGTTGCGTGCTGGTTTGATCTTGTTTTACATCGTTTTGAGTCTCATTAGAGCTACCACCGCCACACGCGGTCAACCCTAATAATGCAACTAAGAGTAATGTTGCTTGGTTTGCTTTTTTCACAAAAAATCCTTATTTAATATTTTTTTGGGGTTTTATTCAAAGAAGTATTTGGAGAAGAGCACGTCACTGTGAATAAATCCCTAAACTGATTTTTGGCAGAAAACACATTTACTTAACAAGGTGTTTACTGTTGTAGTAATGTTATCAATTTAGGTAATTTAGCTCAACTTATGTTTAATCATCGTTTGAAATGTCGATTGTTGTGAATTTTGGTATGGAATCTGATTTAAGGCTGCTCACACATGTTTGCCTATCTGTTTTATTGTTTTTAAGCTCTATTTTTAACATTTTATTTTTTATGCGAAAGCACTCAACTCTCCGCTTTTTCTTTTCTTAATTTTTCAATTGAAGTTAAGTTTATGAAAATCATGATTTTTATGATTGGTGGTAAATTATATTGGGCTGGTAAGATGAGTTTGTTTTGTAAAGTTTTATGCTCAAAATAAAGCGTTTCTGAATGTGGTAAATCCGCATTTCTCTTTATGCGACTTTAGTATATGCCTTTGTATAATATAGAAATATTCATATAACCTTCATATTTGAACGCTTTTTGTTCAGTTTTAACTCTACTGCTGTTTGTTTCTTGAGCGTGAAAATGTCGTGATGTTAAAACTTTGTAATTTTAAATTTATGTTCTAGACTGATTTCGATCCGTTAACGGGTACATCTGTAACTTATAAGTTAATTTAGTTAAATAAATACAATAAATTTAATCAGGAACAAGTTATGAAGGATTTCAATTTAATGCGAACAGGTTTTAAACCTTCGGCATTGGTTTTAGCGATACTCAGCACCCCAGCTTTTGCCAATGTTGATTGTACGAATATTCCTCAGTGGGAGGCTGGTAAAGCTTACACTGCAGGTATGCAAGCTCAACAAGATAAAGTAGCTTATAAGTCTAATTGGTGGAACAAAGTTGCACCAAAATCGCACTCTGGCGATTGGCAAGAGTGGACTAAATTGGGTAACTGCCAAACAGATGTGCCTGTCAATGAAGCGCCTAAGGTGACTTTATTAAGCCCTGCGAATGGTAATTTGTTGAATGAAAATGACAGCGTTGCCATTTTGGCCGAGGCCAGTGATACCGATGGTCAAGTTAAGCAAGTTGAAGTCTATTTAGACGGTCAATTATTAACTACGCTCAATACTGCCCCGTTCGAATTTAATTGGACAGCTGTGGTTGGTGAGCATGTATTTTATGCGATTGCACAGGATGATGACGGTGCGCGGACGGAATCGGCACGTCATTCTGTGACAGTTCAGAAAAAATCAAATGAGAATCGCGCACCGGTTGTTAGCTTAGCAGCAACTTTACCGTCAGAGTTAGAAGTTGGCTCGCAAGTAACATTTAACCTGAGTGCATCAGATGCAGATGGTCACGCGGTTACGCAAACATTGACCGTCAACGGTGAAGTGGTTGTAAACAGCAGTAAAGGTGCGGAGCAATATATTTGGACACCAACAGTGGCGGGCACTTATACGTTTACACTGACTGCAAAAGATGAGTTGGGCCTTGCAGCAACACCTGTTCAGCGTGTTTACATCGTCAAAGAAAAAGGCGACCCAATTACAGGTCATGAAAACTGTCGCCCAGCAGGCCTTTACCAAGCGCAAGGTGTACAACCCGCTTACTGTGATATTTACGACACAGAAGGCCGTGAGAAAATGGGTGCGGATCACCCACGTCGTGTTATTGGTTACTTCACAAGTTGGAGAAATGGCGCGAACGGCCAACCAAGCTATCTAGTCAAAGACATTCCTTGGGATAAAATCACCCACATCAACTATGCGTTTGCACACGTGAATGCGGCGAATGAATTAAGCATCGGCGATCCAAATGCAGCCGGCAACGCGGCTACCAACATGACTTGGCCGGGTGTTGAAGGCGCGGAGATGGATCCAAGCTTACCGTATAAAGGTCATTTCAACTTATTAAACAAATATAAGAAGCTATACCCAGACGTGAAGACCATGATCTCTGTTGGTGGTTGGGCTGAAACAGGTGGTTTCTTCGATTCAAATGGTAATCGTGTGAACAGTGGTGGTTTCTATACTATGACTACTAATGCTGATGGCAGTGTAAACCATGCTGGTATCGACGCATTCGTAGCAAGTGCGGTTAAATTCATCCGTGAGTATGGCTTTGATGGTGTAGACATTGACTACGAATATCCTTCATCAATGAAAGACTCAGGCCACCCTGATGACTTCCCAATCAGTAATGCCCGTCGTGCAGGCCTAAATGCCTCTTACGATGTGTTAATGCGCAAACTTCGTGAAGCATTAGATGCGGCAAGTGCGGCAGACAATACACACTATATGCTCACAATTGCATCACCATCTTCAGGTTACTTACTGCGTGGTATGGAAACATTCCAAACAGCTAAATATCTAGATTTTGTGAACATCATGTCTTATGACTTACACGGTGCATGGAACGATCATGTTGGTCATAACGCAGCGCTTTACGATACAGGTAAAGATTCTGAACTGGCGCAATGGAATGTGTATGGCACTAAAGAATTTGAAGGTATTGGTTACTTAAACACTGATTGGGCAGCGACTTACTTCAGAGGTGCGTTACCAGCGGGTCGTATTAATATCGGTTTACCGTATTACACCCGTGGTTTTAGAGACGTTCAAGGTGGAGAAAATGGCCTTTGGGGTCGTGCAGCGTTACCAAACCAAGCTGATTGTGCGCCGGGCACAGGTGTTGGTGAGAAGAATAAGTGTGGTAATGGTGCGGTTGGTATCGATAACTTATGGCATGACACTGTTGATGGCATAGAAGTACCTGCGGGTAGTAACCCATTATGGCACGTTAAAAACCTGCAAAATGGCATCACGCCAAGTTACTTAGGTGTTTATGGTTTAGATCCGGTAAATAACCCTGATGACAAAATGGTGGGGACTTATACGCGCCACTATGACAGCGTTGCCATTGCGCCTTGGTTATTCAATGCAGAAAAGAAAGTGTTCTTATCGATTGAAGATGAAGAGTCAATGAAGACTAAGCTTGATTATGTGGTTAATAAAGAGCTTGGCGGTGTAATGTTCTGGGAACTTGCAGGTGACTTTGACTACGATACGCAAAAAGGCGAGTACTTCATGGGTAGCACTATGACGCGTCTTGCATATGACACCTTCAACCAAGCATCAACACCTTATGGTGCGCACTTAGGTGACGGTGCATTTGTCCCAGCAGCCAAAGCGGTTGATATTAAGTTTGAGGCGAAGAACTTCCCAGTTGGTGATGATAACTACCCAATTCGTCCAACTTTCGCGTTCACTAACAACTCGCAAATTGATTTATCTGGTGCAACGATTTCATTCAATATTCCAGTATCTACCTCTGCAATCTTTAAGTCAGATTGGAATGCGCAGAAGAAGTTAGGTATCAAGATTGATACGAATAACTCTAATGCCGCGGGTAATAATATTGGTGGGTTTGAGAATGAATTCCACCGAGCTTCAATCACACTAACCAACGAATGGGGTGGTGCAGCTGAATCATTCAAGCCGGGTGAAACCGTGAATGCGCAAGTGCTTTACTACATGCCAATAACCGGTCCGGTGAACTTCACGATTGAAAAAGATGGTGCCTCGTATGCGTTTGCAAGCGAGTATCCAAAACTACCAATCGCGACTAAACCAGATACAGGTAACCCAGGTAACGGTGATCCAGGAAATGGTACGTGTAATGGCGTTGATGTGACCACCATTAACACTTATCCGAATTGGCCGCGCACTGATTGGGCGGGTAACCCAAGCCACGCCAACGCAGGCGATTACATCATACACAATCAAGTCGTTTTCCAAGCAAATTGGTGGACATCGAAAGAGCCTGTTGAAGGCGGCGATTGGAAAAAAGTGTGTGCTTTGTAAGTCAAACCTTTAACTAGAAATTATTTAACCAGAAATCTAAGGGGCTGCTTGCCAGCCCCAAGGGATCATCATGAAAAAAATAATGTTATCGGCTATTGCTATGGCAATGGGCCTAGGGTTTGCTGACTCTGTTTCAGCCCATGGTTACATGGATAGCCCTAAAGCGAGACAGGCAATCTGCGAAGAGCAAGGTGGGTTTTGGTGGCCTAAAGACGGCAGTAATATTCCTAATGCCGCGTGTCGTGCGGCTTATCAAGTTAGCGGGCAAGTGCAGTTTATACAGTTACATGAATTTGCAGCCAATGTAACTGATTATTTAAATCAAGCGGCAGTTGAAGCGGCAGTGCCCGACGGTGAGTTATGCTCAGGTGGCGATGTGAATAAAATCGGCATCAACACACCATCTGTTGATTGGCAGCGCACCGTTGTTAAACCCAATGCAAACGGCACCATTAAAATTCGCTACCGCGCTACGACACCTCACAACCCAAGTTTTTGGCAATTTTATTTATCTAAACCAAGCGTAGATATTCACGCGCAGCCATTAAATTGGGCTGATGTGGAACTTGTTCAAGAGCATGGCAATGTGGAATTTTTTGTGGCGCCAGATGGTAAGCGTTATTACGAAATGGATGTGGCTATTCCAGAGAAATTCAATGGTGAAGCCATTTTATTCAGTCGCTGGCAGCGCAATGATGTAGTAGGTGAAGGGTTTTATAACTGCTCAGACATTACCATTGAGCGAGTGACAGATCCTAACCCAATTGAATGGCATGCGGCAGGTTACTTCATCAAGCAAGGGCAAGAAGCCAATGCTGGCGACACAGTTTGGCTGCGTTTATTTGATGCCAACGGCCAAGAACTAATTCAGCAACAATTAAAAGTTGCTGCTGATATGCCAAATTGGCAGCAACAATTGGCTGAGCAAGTGAGTCTAGACTTTGTCAATTTAATCCAAATAGGTGTCAAAGACGCACAAGGTAATGTGTTGTTCGATAATCAAAACCTGCTTTCAAACCAAGTGTTTGTGACTGATAAAAATCACACTTTTAACCTAACAGTGGTTGCAGCACCTAAAAATACACCACCAACAGTGCATACGCCAGACACCTTAATGCTTGATGAAAATACCAGTGCCCATCTACATGTGCATGCCTTTGATGATGAGCAGCAGACCCTCGACTTCTCATGGCAACTGCCAACACCTCTGACATTTACTGGTACTGGTTCAACCATCACTGTAAAAGCGCCAGAGGTAACTGCTGATACAGAATATGCGGGACAAGTCAGCGTTTCTGATGGCGAGTTCACTAAGACTGTGCCTCTCACCGTTGTCGTAAAAAATGTGCCAGTCACACCCCCTAGTGATACATGGCAAAAAGACAAAGCCTATTCAGCAGGCGATACCGTTGTGTACCTAGGCAAAAACTATCGAGCGAAATGGTGGGTAAAAGGTGAGACACCTGACAGCTCACAAGCTTGGGAGTTGATTGACGCCAATAACGGTAATGAATGGCAAGCCAACCAAGCTTATAACAGTGGCGATATTGTGACTTTTGAAGGAAAGCAATATCAAGCTCGCTGGTGGACACGAGGTGAAATACCAACTGACAGTAACGTGTGGAAACAACTTTAATAACCATTAGAACGACCCAAAGCATTTGTCTTGCTGCTTTTCTGGTTGAAAAGCTCAAACTCTAAGCTGCGGGAAATACAACAATTGAAGGAACTAAAATATGTTTAAACTTCTAACCTCGGCAGTTGCTGTAGCAGCAGCCATAAACGCAACCAGTGCAATCGCTGCACCGGCAACACCAAGTTTAAATTGGGAGCCGCAAAATTACTCGTTTGTCGACGTCGACTTAGAGGCAATTGGCTCTTATAAAAAGCTGGTAAAAGCTAAGTCAGAAGTACAGATCAATATTCAATGGAATGCATGGTCTGGCTCTGCGGGTAATAGCTATAAAGTGTATTTTGATGATCAAGTTGTCAACGAAGGTCCTGTTGCTGCAGGTTCAAATGGCGGCACCATCTCATTCCCTTACACTAAGTCTGGCCGTCATGAACTTCGCGTAGCACTGTGTGATGAAACTGGCTGTTCTAAGTCTGCGGCAAAACCAATCGTTATTGCTGATACAGACGGTGGTCATTTAGCGCCATTACCATTAGATTTCGATCCAAATAATAAAACTTATCCAAAACAAACCGACACTGTTGTAGGTGCTTACTTTGTAGAGTGGGGTATCTATGGTCGTAAGTTTGATGTCACGAAAATTCCAGCTGATAACCTAACGCACATTCTATATGGCTTCATTCCAATTTGTGGTGAGAATGCATCTTTGGGTGAGATTGAAAATGGCAACAGCTTACGTGCGCTTAAAACAGCGTGTGCTGATTCACAAGACTACGAAGTGGTTATTCACGATCCTTGGGCTGCTATTCAAAAAGCATTACCAGGTGTAGACAGCAAAGACCCAATTCGCGGTACTTATGCCCAGTTAATGGCGTTAAAGCAGCGTAACCCTGACTTAAAAATCTTACCTTCTGTAGGTGGTTGGACACTTTCAGATCCTTTCCATGGCTTTACAGTTAAAGCAAACCGTGACGTGTTCGTAAACTCAATGAAAGAGTTCTTAACAACGTGGAAGTTCTACGACGGTATCGACATTGACTGGGAATTCCCTGGTGGCGGTGGTCCAAATGCGAATCTTGGTAGCCCTGAAGACGGCGCAGCATATGTAGCGTTAATGAAAGAACTACGCGAAATGCTAGATGGCTTAGAAGCACAAACAGGTCGTCAATATGAACTATCTTCAGCAATTGGTACAGGCTACGACAAAATTGAAGACGTAGATTACCAGCAAGCGGCTCAATACATGGACTACATCTTTGCAATGACCTATGACTTCTACGGCGGTTGGAACAACGTAACAGGTCACCAAACAGCACTTTACTGTGGTTCACACATTAGCTCTGACGAGTGTAACGGTACTGGTTTAGATGATAAAGGAGAGCCGCGCAAAGGTCCTGCTTACTCAACTAATAATGCAGTTCAGCTATTACTGAAGCAAGGTGTACCAAGTAAAAAAGTTGTTGTAGGTACAGCTATGTATGGTCGTGGTTGGGAAGGTGTATATCCGCAGAATGCTACGATTGCAGACAACCCAATGACAGCACCGGGTAATGGAAAGCTGACTGGCACCAAAGAACAAGGCGTTTGGGAAGCGGGTGTTATCGACTACAAAGGCATTAAGACTTATATGATTGGTGCCAACGAGCAAGGTGTGAATGGCTTTGAAGTGGGTTATGACGACCAAGCTGAAGCCGCTTATGTTTGGAACCGTAGCACGGGTAAGTTAATTACTTACGATAGTCCGCGTTCTGCAAAAGCGAAAGGCCAATATGTTCGTGCAAATGAACTAGGCGGTTTATTCGCTTGGGAAATCGATGCTGATAACGGCGATATTCTTAATGCAATGCATGAAGGTTTAGGTGCGAGTGATACGCCTGTAGATCGCGCGCCAGTGGTAAATGTGGTCTCTGAGGTAACAATCGATTCAGGAAAGTCAGCATCTATTACTGCGACAGCCACTGATCCAGAGGGGAAAGCGGTGTCATTCCAATGGTCAGCAGACACGGCATTAACACTGACTGCAAATGGCGCAAGTGTAGATGTGGTAGCGCCGAGTGTTACAGTTGATAGTGTTTATACAGTAAACCTATCTGTTTCAGATGGTAAAAACGTCGTTGACCGCCAAGTTAAAGTCATGGTGAAAGCGCCAGTTACTGATAACAAAGCACCAGAAGTAGGTGCCGTTGCAGATGTAACACTGGACGAAAATACCTCTACAGCACTGTCTGTTACAGCGACTGACCCTGAAAACCAAGCATTAACTTACACTTGGGTTGTACCAGGTCATACAGTTACAGGCTCAGGTAATTCTGTCACTCTAAATGCTGGTGAAGTTGCTGCAACTGAAACGGTACAAGGTTCAGTATCTGTCAGTGACGGTGTAAATACAGTAACGCGCACGTTTAATGTAACAGTTAACAATGTTGCTGATACAGGCAAAACAACGTGGGATGCTGGCACAATTTACAATACCGGTGATCTAGTTTGGTTCGAAGGCAAACAATACAAAGCGCTTTGGTGGACTAAAGGTGATAGCCCAGCATCAAGCAGTGTTTGGGAAGAAGTAATTCCTGACGACGGTACTGTTAGAGCATGGCGTGCTGACCTTGTGTATAACACAGGTGATGTTGTGAGCCATGATGGTATGCAATATGAAGCTCAATGGTGGACACAAGGTCAAGCACCAGGTAGCAGCAGTGTATGGCGTAAGCTTTAATTTTTTTAACCTTTAAAGCATTTGATGTTGGTAGATATAGAACCGAAGTGAACTGTATCTGCCAGCATCAATAAAATCTAATTAATATATCTAAGATAAGTACCTGTTCATTTTGTAGGTGGCTTATTAAAGATTGCTAACACTGCAATTTATCTTTTAGCAAGGACGCTTTTTTAAGGGATGACTTAAGCTGAGAGCTTTATTGGCCTTAAGTTTAGGTTAATCTCTATTGGCAATTTTCTTTAGTATTTTATTTATACCGCAGTTTTCCTTTCAATCACTCTATTGCAAAGTAGCACCATCAATCTGTGTTCGGTATCTTTAATATCTCGAATCAATTCTTTTAATTCTTTTAATTCTTTTAATAAAAACTTGCTAAGTTAAATGTATTAGAAATGCTTCTTAAATAAGAATCAATATCAATTTGTTAATAGTCTTGACTAAGCAGTTCTTTTCAATACCTTTTATCAAATTACTTGTTTTTGGCTTGGGTTAAACAAAAAGTATTATAATAATTTATTTTGATAATCTTTTTATATTATTTCTGACTGGTATGCTCAGTGAATTTCGTAAAGTAAAGGTAACGATTTTTTGTAGTTTTTAATCAGTTATTTCTTCAGCGTATAACATTAATAAAATTTATATCTATATGTTATATATAGGTATTTTAACAATGTTATCACTTTTGATTGTTTTTTATCTCATCCTTTATTGCTAATCGCTGCTTTTTTAAAATTCAAAAAATCACAAATGTTAAAGTTTTGTGATTTAAAAATTGTGTTCTAGACTTTTTTCGACCCCAAAATGGGTAAATAAGTGATTTTCAAATTAGTTGATTGTGTAAATCACAATAATTAAGGTCAGGAACAAAATATGAAACATTTCAATTTAGTGCGCAGGGGATTCAAGCCTTCAACCTTGGTGTTAGCCATGCTGAGTGCACCCGCTTTTGCCGCTGTAGATTGTACAAATATCCCTCTATGGGAGTCAGGGAAAGTTTACACTGGCGGTAATCAAGTTCAGCAAGACGATGTTGCCTACAAAGCTAATTGGTGGAACCGCTCTTCACCAAAAGCTCGCTCAGGTCAGTGGCAAGAGTGGACTAAGCTCGGTGCTTGTAGCTCTGCTGAGCCAGAAAACCAAGCGCCATCGGTGAAGCTTCTCAAGCCAGCGGCAGACCTATCTGTACAAGAAAACGACGAAGTCACGCTCGACTTTAGTGCACAAGACAGTGATGGTGTTATCAAACATGTTGCGATTTACCATAATGACTCATTGGTCACGGTTTTAAGTAATGCGCCATATACTTTCTTTTGGAAAGCCAAAGCGGGTACTCATGAATTCCATGGCGTAGCACTAGACGATGACGGTGCAACGGCGCGCTCTGTTAGCCGTAAGATCACGGTGACGGCAGAGCCACCAAAAGACAAAAACAATGCGCCTGTTGCAAGGCTTACCGCTCAGTTACCGAGTGAGTTAGAAGTCGGCAGTGAGATTGTGTTTACGCTGGTAGCCAACGACTCAGATGGCGACAAGCTTACACAAACGCTCAAACTAAACGGCGAAGTACTTGCAACTAGCACTGAAAATGAGCATCAAGTTGTATGGAAAGCCACCTCTGCTGGTCGCCAAGTATTCAGCCTAGTTGCTGAAGACGAACACGGTTTAGCGTCGGACATCATCAGCCGCACCTTTGTGGTGAAAGATACCAATGACGGTGAGGTGTCACATGAAGACTGTCGCCCAGCGGGTTTATACCAAACAACTGGCGTGACGCCAGCCTATTGTGATATTTACGACACCGAGGGCCGTGAAAAAATGGGGGCCGATCACCCAAGACGTGTGATTGGTTACTTCACGAGTTGGCGCCATGGTAAAAACGGCCAACCAAGTTACCTAGTTGATGATATTCCTTGGGACAAGATCACCCATATTAACTACGCGTTTGCGCATGTGAATGACAAAAACGAAATCAGTATTGGGAACCCAAATGCCGAAGGCAATGCTGCCACTAATATGACTTGGCCGGGTGTTGAAGGTGCAGAAATGGACCCAACACTGCCATACAAAGGTCACTTTAATTTACTGAGCAAATACAAGAAAAAACATAAGCATGTGAAAACGCTTATCTCGGTAGGTGGTTGGGCTGAAACCGGCGGCTACTTTGACGAAACGGGTAAACGCGTTAACAACGGCGGTTTTTACACCATGACTACCAATGAAGACGGTAGTGTTAACCAAGCCGGTATCGATGCGTTTGTTAAAAGCTCAGTTGAGTTCTTAAGAACCTATGACTTCGATGGTCTAGACGTGGATTATGAATACCCTTCGTCCATGAAAGACACAGGTCACCCAGAAGACTTTGCGATCAGTAACGCACGTCGTGCGGGTTTAAACAACTCGTACCAAGTACTGATGAAAGACCTACGTGAAGCCCTTGATAAAGCAGGTGAGCAAGACGGTAAACACTACATGTTAACCATTGCTGCACCGTCATCAGGTTATCTTCTACGCGGTATGGAAACATTCCAAACTGCTCAGTATTTAGACTTTGTAAACATCATGACCTACGACCTGCACGGTGCATGGAATGATCATGTTGGCCACAATGCGCCACTGTACGATACAGGTAAAGATACAGAGCTGAAAACTTGGAATGTTTATAACACCAAAGAGTTTGGTGGCATCGGTTATCTCAATACTGATTGGGCAGTGAATTACTTCCGCGGCACTATGCCAGCGGGACGCATTAACATTGGTATTCCTTACTATACCCGTGGTTTTAAAGACGTACGCGGTGGAGAGAATGGCCTGTGGGGTCGTGCTCCTCTACCTAACCAAAGTGATTGCCCTAAGGGCACGGGCATTGGTGAAAAGAACAAGTGTGGTAACGGTGCCATTGGTATTGATAACTTATGGCACGACATCGAAAACGGCCAAGAAGTTGCAGCAGGTTCTAACCCACTTTGGCATGCTAAAAACCTAGAGCATGGCATTAACCCAAGCTACCTAGGGGTTTATGGTCTAACGCCTGACTCAGATCCGGATGATGTATTTAAAGGTGACTATGTGCGTCATTATGACGACGTTGCGGTGGCACCTTGGTTATACAATGCCGAGAAAAAAGTATTTCTTTCAATGGAAGACACAGAGTCGATGAAAACCAAACTCGACTATGTGGTTGAAAAGGGCCTAGGCGGGGTGATGTTCTGGGAGCTGGCTGGTGACTTTGATTACCATACAGACAAAGGTGAATACTTCATGGGGTCAACCATGACGTCTTTAGCGTACAACACCTTTAACCAAAGTGGTGTGGCGTATAACACCAACCTAGGTGATAACGAGTTTGTTGCGCCAGAAAAAGCCGTCGACATTCGTTTTGTCGCCAAAGACTTCCCGGTTGGCGACCAAAACTACCCAATTCGTCCAACCTTTGCGTTTACCAACAACTCAGAGCTGGATCTGACTGGTGCGACGATCACATTTAACGTCCCGACGTCGACCTCACCGATTTTCAAATCGAACTGGAATGCACGCAAAAAGCTGGGCATGGCGGTTGAGCACGATGCGTCAAATAGCGCAGGCAATAACATTGGCGGTTTTGAGAATGAATTCCACCGTTTCTCAATTACCTTCAAAAACCAGTGGGGCGGTCAGCTTGAGTCATTTAAACCAGGCGAAACTGTCAATGCACAAGTCATGTACTACATGCCAATTACAGGCCCTGTAAATTTTGTGGTTGAAAAAGACGGCAACAAGTATGCCTTCACCTCTGAGTACCCTGAGTTACCTATTGCGACTAAGCCTGACACAGGCAACGGCGGTGGTAACGGTGGTGGCAGTGATGACAACACCACGCCAGATGGCAAAACCTGTGAAGGTGTCAATGTAAACAACATTAACACCTACCCGAATTGGCCTCGCACAAACTGGGCGGGTCAGCCAAGTCATGCAGTTGGGGGCGATCTTCTGATCCACAATGGCGCAGTTTACAAAGCCAAGTGGTGGACAAACGGTGCACCAAGTGACGGCGGCGCATGGCAAAAAGTATGTAGTCTTTAACCCGTCAGGGTTCCCAACTGGGAGTGGCCGTTAGGCCACTCCTTTATCAAACGTTTTCAACATGAATGATTGACAGGTTGCGACCGAGTAGAGTCTGCGACGTTAGCAAAGTCATGTGTAAAACAATTGGAATCGACAATAAAAGCGAGTAAACCATGAAAAAACAACTCACCTTATGCGCCGTTGGCGTCGCTTTAGGGGCGGGGCTCATTGGCAAAGTCAATGCGCACGGTTATATGGATTTTCCTAAAGCCAGACAAACGATTTGTCACGAGCAAGGTGGATATTGGTGGCCAGAAGATGGCTCTAATATTCCAAATGCTGCTTGTCGCGCAGCGTATTTACAGTCAAAACATGAGCCGCTTATTCAGCGCCATGAGTTTTCTGTAAACACAGCGGATTACAACAACCAAAGCGCAGTTGAAGCCAATGTTCCTGACGGCACGCTATGTGCGGCAGGTAATGCCAGCAAGGCGGGCATGAATATTCCTTCTGCAGATTGGCAAAAAACCGAAGTGGTACCCAATGGCGAAGGCAAAATTAAGATCCGCTACCGCGCAACCACGCCACATAATCCAAGTTTTTGGCAGTTCTATTTAACCAAGCCGGGTGTGGACTTTAAAAATAAACCACTGGCATGGGGCGATTTAGAACTGGTGCAAGCGCACGGCAATGTTGACTTCTTTATGGCGCCAGATGGACATCGTTACTACGAAATGGACGTTGCTATACCAGAGCGTTTTGAGGGCGATGCAATTTTGTATAGCCGTTGGCAACGTGACGATGTGGTCGGTGAAGGTTTCTATAACTGTAGTGACATCACCATCAAGCGCGATGATGCCTCAACGCCAGCCCCTGATACTTGGTTTGCCTTTGGCTACTTTGTAAAGCAAGGGCAAGAAGCACAAAACGGTGACTCCATTTGGGCACGCCTATTCGACGAAAATGGCCGCGAGCTTATTCAAGAAAAGTTCGATGTGACTGCAGAGAATGCCAACCAGTGGCAGGCTGAATTTGCCAACAAGTTGGTATCTGGTTTTGAGGGCTTGATCCGCATTGGTGTGCAAAATGCCAGTGGCGAGATCCTATTCGACGCTGAAAACATCAAGAGCAATCAAGTTTTCTTAAGTAATAAGGCGCACAGCTTTAATCTTAAAGTACACAAAAAGCCAACCAATACCGCACCGACTGTGCATACGCCAGCACCGCTGACGCTAGAAGAAGGGCAAAGCAAGCATCTTCATGTGCATGCTTTTGATGATGAGCAAGCAACGCTGAACTTCGACTGGCAGCTACCTGCTGCTGTGCGTTTTACAGGTCAAGGCTCAACCATCACAGTGACTGCGCCGCAAGTGGATGCAGACACGCGTTTTGATGGCAAGGTAACGGTTTCAGACGGCTTCATCAGTAAAACCGTGCCGCTGGTGATTAACGTCACGAACAAAGTAGACAAGCCTACACCTACACCAACACCTCCAACAGGTGAAGACACATGGGATGCGAACAAGGTTTATACCGCAGGTAATACAGCCGTTTATAAAGGCAAAACTTACCGCGCCAAATGGTGGGTACGCGGCCAAGCGCCAGACTCTAGCCAAGCTTGGGAATTAGTCCAAAGCGGTGGTGACGATACCAATTCATACAACTCCAACAAAGCCTACCAAGGTGGCGCCATTGTGACCTTTGAAGGTCAGCGCTATCAAGCTCGCTGGTGGACGCGCGGTCAAACACCGGGCCAAAGTTCTGTTTGGAAAAAACTCTAATAATACTCAGTAAGGTAAATACAACATGTTTAAATATTTAACCACAGCTGCCGCCGTAGGCGCAGCTTTAGCAAGTGCTGCATCATTTGCCGCACCATCGACGCCAAGCATTAACTGGAAGCCACAAAACTATTCGTTTGTCGATGTAAACATCTATGGTCGAGGTTCTTATAAGCAACTAATTCAAGCTAAAGATGTTGTCGACATTCAAATTGAATGGAACGCATGGTCTGGCAAAGGCGGTGACAGCTACAAAGTATACTTTGACGATAAAGTGGTGAACGAAGGCACCTTATCGGCTGGCACGACAGGCGGTACTATTCGTTTCCCGTATCATAAATCTGGCCGTCACCAACTACGTATTGCCCTATGTGATTCAAGCGGCTGTGCTATGTCTGCGTCTAAGCCAATTGTCATTGCCGACACAGACGGCGGCCACTTAGAGCCACTTAAACTCAACGTTAACCCTAACAATAAAAAGTTCGACACCGATCCAAATACGGTGGTTGGCGCTTACTTTGTAGAGTGGGGTATCTACGGTCGTAAATTCGATGTGACTCAGATCCCAGCTGACAACATTACTCACCTGCTTTACGGCTTTATTCCTGTGTGTGGTCCAAATGACTCGCTAGCAGAAATTGAAAACGGCAACAGCTTACGTGCCCTTGAACTGGCATGTGGTGGCTCAAAAGATTACGAAGTTGTTATTCACGATCCGTGGGCGGCAGTACAAAAAGCACTGCCAGGTGTGAGCAGCAAAGATCCAATTCGTGGTACTTACGCGCAGCTTATGGCACTGAAAAAGCGCAATCCTGATCTGAAAATTTTACCGTCGGTAGGTGGTTGGACGCTGTCTGATCCATTCTTCGATTTCGACAAAAAAGAAAACCGCGACACCTTTGTTAACTCAATGCGCGAGTTCTTAAAAACGTGGAAATTCTACGATGGTATCGACATCGACTGGGAGTTCCCGGGTGGTGATGGTGCAAACCCAGATCTAGGCTCTGAAAAAGACGGCGAAGTGTACATCATTCTAATGAAAGAGCTACGAGAGATGCTGGATGAGTTAGAAATCGAAATGGGCCGTGAGTTTGAACTAACCTCTGCCATTGGTACAGGTTACGACAAAATTGAAGACGTTGACTACAAGCAAGCTGCGCAGTACATGGACTACATTTTTGCCATGACCTACGACTTCGCCGGTGGTTGGAACAATGTAACGGGTCACCAAACGGCGATTTACTGTGGCTCTCACATGAGTGCCGACGAGTGTAACGGCACTGGCGTAGACGAAAACGGTGCGCCAAGAAAAGGCCCAGCTTACACCCTAGACAACGCAATCCAATTACTACTTAAGCAAGGTGTACCAAGCGATAAGCTGGTAGTGGGTACTGCTATGTATGGCCGTGGTTGGGAAGGGGTTTACCCACAAAATGCTGAAATTGAAGGCAACCCAATGACTGCGCCTGCGAATGGCAAGCTGAAAGGCTCAACGTCACAAGGCGTGTGGGAAGCGGGTGTGATTGATTATAAAGGCTTAAAAGCCCACATGATCGGTCAAGACGAGCAAGGTATTAACGGGTTTGAAGTAGGGTACGATGAACAAGCAGAAGCCGCTTATGTTTGGAACCGTCAAAAGGGCACATTGGTTACTTATGATAGCCCTCGCTCTGTGCGTGCCAAAGGTCGTTATGTACGTGAGCATAATTTAGCTGGCTTATTTGCATGGGAAATTGATGCAGATAACGGCGATATCTTAAACGCCATGCACGAAGGATTAGCGGGAGAGGTTGTGCCACCTAAGCCGAAAAACAAAGCGCCAATTGTGACGCTTGTTGAGCAGATCACACTAAAAGCGGGGGATGTTCATGTATTAACTGCCACCGCGACAGATCCAGAAGGCAAAGCGGTGACCTTTAACTGGCAAGGTGACTCAGCGCTTAATCTTCAGACTGAAAATGACAGCGTAATCATCGCGGCGCCTAAAGTAACCACGGACTCAGTTTATACCGTTAACCTAAGCGTAAGCGATGGCGTTAACACGGTTAATCGTTCAGTAAAAGTGACTGTAAAAGCTCCAGTTATAGAAAACAAAGCGCCAGTAGTGGGCTCAGTTGCAACGGTAACGTTAGACGAAAACACGTCGAAAACACTGAGCGTAACGGCCAACGACCCTGAGGGCAAGGCGCTGTCTTACACATGGCGTGTGCCGGGCCACACTGTGGTTGGTAATGGCGCAAGTGTGACACTTAAAGCGGGCGAAGTGGCTAAAACCACCACTGTAAAAGGCAGTGTTGCAGTGACTGATGGCAAGCACACAGTGACACGCGAATTCAACGTAACCATTAATAACGTTGAGGTAACTGAGCCAACTCCACCGGGTAACGATGACACAACGTGGGATCCGAACAAGGTTTACACAGGTGGTAATACGGTTAAGTACAAAGGCGTTGAGTATCGTGCACGTTGGTGGACTAAAGGTGCAATACCAAGCAATGGCGGTGTGTGGGCTGAGATGATCCCAAATGACGGCAAAGTTCGCGCATGGCGTAGCGACCTAGTTTATACCGGTGGCGATAAGGTTGAGCATAACGGTGAAACCTACCAAGCGCGCTGGTGGACGCGCGGTCAAACTCCAGGCAACGGCGGCGTATGGCGCAAGCTTTAATCTTCCTTAATAAAATAATTATTAGTCAGAACTAAGTTCATTCTAGGTGCATGGACGCACCTAAATAACCTGATCTCAGGTTAAGTAACAAAGACATAAAAAGAGAATAAAAATGTTAAAAATGAGTAAGGTGGCCTTTTTTGTGGCTGCGAGCATGGGGGCAAGTGCATTAACCAGTGTTACTGCAATGGCCAGCGAGCCGGTAAATCTTCATAACAATAAACAGTTACAAAACAGCTTAAAGTCTCAGTTATCACAAAATGATAGCTTTTTTAGAGTAGCAAGCTCGTCGTCTCAGAGCGATTTTGAATTTAGAACACATACAAAATCTGCTGATGGTAAGCATTTGCGCCGCAGCCAATATTATAAAGGTGTGCGTGTTTATGGTGGTGAAATTGTCACTCACCATGAAGAAAAAAATGTGTTGAGTGCCTGGTTTCAAACTGAGGGCGAAATAAAGTCTATTAGTGGCTCGGTGATCACAAAACCAAGCATAGATACAGTTATTCCAAGCATCGACGCCGACAAGGCAATCGCGTTTGCTAAAGAGCAAATTAAAGCACTTATTTCATCATCTGATGAGCAAGCTGAGCTGATTATATTCCCGCATAACGGCGAGCTTAAACTGGCTTACTTAGTCACCATTTTGGCTGAAACACAAAATGCACCAACGCGCCCTGAGTTTACCATTGATGCGCATTCAGGTGCGGTATTAAAACGCATTGAAACTTTGCATCACACCAGAGTAGGCTCAGGACCCGGTGGCAATGAAAGGATCGGCCTGCATCACTATGGTACCGATAAACCCCATTTTCATGCCAAAGAGCTAGGCAATGGCCAATGTGAGATGTCGCATACAGATATTCGTGTTATTGACATGGAGCACGGCACGACAAATACAGAAACGTTTCAGTTTCCTTGTTACGAAAACACCCATAAAAGTGTAAATGGTGCTTACTCACCGCTAAACGACGCAATGTATTATGGCCAAGCCACCATAGATCTATTCAAAGACTGGTTTGATAGCCGCGCCCTAACTGGTGATTTGGTGATGCGTATTCATTATCGTGAAGATTATTTGAATGCCTTTTGGAATGGTAAAGAGGTGACCTTCGGTGACGGCGACTTAGCCAACTATGGTGTTTACCCATTCACATCATTAGGGGTTGTTGCCCACGAAATCGGTCACGGCGTGACCCATCAAAATTCAAAATTAGTCTATAGCAATATGTCGGGCGGTGTGAATGAAGCATTCTCTGATATGACCTCAGAAGCGCTGGAATGTTACATGAACCAAAAACCGGATGGCAGCTGTGAAGTTGACTGGTTAATTGGTGCAAGTATTTTCAAAAACCGCACTGCACTGCGTTATATGGCGAACCCTGAAAAAGATGGTCACTCAATTGGTCATGCAGATAAATTCAAACCGGGCATGGGCGTTCATAGTAGTTCAGGTGTGTTTAATAAAGCTTTCTATTTATTAGCAAATACGCCTAACTGGGGTGTAAAAAAAGCCTATGAAGTGATGTACAACGCGAACAAAAGCTTCTGGGTTTATAACGGCAACTTTGAATCGCTTGCCTGTGGCGTAACCGCATCTGCAAAAGACTTAGGGTATGACACCAAAGCCATTGGTGAAGCCTTTAAGCAAGTGGGTGTTTTTGCTTGTACTGAAAACAAAGCGCCAACGATTACCCTGACTAGCCCTAAAGTAAACGAGCGCTTTATTGTGGGCACCGACGTGATCATTACTGCAAATGCACAAGACGATTATGGGCGTGTTGAAAAAGTAGAGTTTTTTGTAAACGGTCAACTACATGCAACTGACACACAAGCACCATTTGAAACCAAGTTTACATCAAACAATACAGGTCAGTTCGTGGTTGCTGCTCGCGCAACAGACAACGATGGTGCAAAGGCAGATGCGCAAACGGTTAGCTTTACCCTAATCGATCCGAGTCAATGTAATACTGCACCTTGGCAGGGCGGTCGCGTATATACGTCGGGCCAAAAAGTCTCATTTGATGGCTTTGAATACGAAGCCAAGTGGTGGAACCGTGACCAAAATCCGGGTAGCAACTCAGGGTCATGGGGTGTGTGGAAAAAAGGCCTAGAATGTGGCGGCGTTAGTGACAAGCCAAATCAAGCGCCGAGCGTTCAATTCATCAGCCCGCTAAATAATACTGAGGTTGAACAAGGGCAAAGCGTTAACTTTAACCTCGATGCAAAAGACAGTGACGGCGATGTTAAGTTGGTTGAAGTAACCATTAACGGCCAGTTGCTAACTCGTCTAAATAGCGCACCTTATCAATTTAATTGGAAGGCAGACGAAGCTGGTATCTACCGCTTTAGCGCCATTGCAAAAGACGATAAAGGTGCAACGACAACAGCCAAAGCAGTCACAGTGGTGGTAAATGAAAGCAAAGCACCAACGCCAACGGCACCAGAAGTGACGCTGTTGTCACCAAGCCAAGGCCAAACGGTAAAACTTGGTGAGCGTTTATCACTCACTGTTAGCGCAAATGACAAAGATGGTGACCTAAAACAAGTTGCTTATTTTGTGAATGGCAAACAAGTGAGCGTGAGTACACAAGCGCCTTACGCGGCAAGTTTCACAGCCAACCAATTAGGTAATGTGAGCATTTACGCTGTGGCGACTGATGCAACGGGTTTAAGCACACAGTCAAAGGTAAACACCATCAATGTGGTTGATAGCAGTAGTGATTGTGCAGTAGCCGAGTGGAGTAATAACAGGGTGTATACCACGGGTAATAAAGCGAGCTTAAACGGTGAGCTATATGAAGCTAAGTGGTGGACGCGAGGTCAAAACCCTGCTCAATACTCAAGCCAATGGGCGGTTTGGAAAAAGTTAGGCGCGTGTAACTAGTCTCAGCTTTAGATAATTGGCTTTAAAGTTAATTAATTTAAAGAGAACAGAAACAACTCTTTTCAATTGAGTTTATTTTGGCCCGTGTTGGGCAAGCGCAATGGACTGCGCTTTTTTCTTTTGCTATTAAAGACATAAGGTAATAAGTACAGACTACAAAATAGCTGATAGAGGGCTTTCAACACTGTTCGCCCCTCTTTGCAGTACATGGGTATATATTTGCGTTGTTTTCACATCACTATGACCAAGTTGTTCTTGAACCGTTCTAATATCAGCCCCGCTTTGTAATAAATGAGTCGCAAATGAGTGGCGTAGTGTGTGACAACTGACATTCTTTTCTATTTTCGCTTTTCTAGTCGCAATTTTAATTCCCTTCCGCAAACTAGACTCATCAATATGATGTCTTCTCAATGCAGATTGCTCATGAGGGTCATAGCTTAGGCTGTTAGAAAAAAATAGATAATGCCACAACGGATCTTTAGGTGCATTGGGGTATTTTTTGGCAAGTGCATGTGGTAACCAAACCCCTTTGTATGCTTGATTAGTTATATCATTGAATGCCGTTTGCTTAGCCTTTTCTATTTGTGTTTTAAGCGCAGGAATAAGTGCAGGAGCAAGGGTGACTCGCCGATTTTTGGCGCCTTTACCTTGCCAAACTTTCACACTTAAATAATCGAAATCAATATCTTGTACACGTAATCTAACTGCTTCCATAACCCTTAAGCCACTGCCATACATGAGCTGGCAAGGAAGTAATATTGAAGGCGTGAGATTCGCAAATAACCGCTTAATTTCATCTTGTGTGAGAACGACAGGTAATTTTCTTGGGCGCTCACTCATATTAAATTGTAATTGCCGTTCAAATGGTAATTTCAAAAACTCTCGATATAGAAAGACTAATGAGTTTAGCGCGGTTGCTTGTGTACTTGAGGCAACATTCCTGTCGTTCGACAAAAACTCTAAATATTGCTCAACGTGGCTTGCCGTAAGGTCTTTAGGATGTTGCTTGTTATGAAACAGAATGTAGTGATACACCCAATAAATATACGTTTTAATTGTACGCTTAGCATACCTGCGGGTAACCATGTAGCGCTCTAAAGCATTTAGAAACGGCGAGTTTGACATAGGGTTAAAAGTTTTTAATATGTATAAATAAACAGTAGTCAAAGGGCTGTAAAATGCAAGTTTATTTACAATGCCTGATTTTCTCCGTTTACAATGCCTGTTTATTCCGCAAGAAAAACGTAAGGTGTTGAGTCTGTTTCAGAAACAAGATATTGTTTAGCGAAATTAACAGGAATGATTCCCGATTTTGTACTTACATATTAAGGAATTTTTCCTATGAAAAAGCTGTTATAAGCCCTTTGAGCTTGGAGTCTAAAAGATAAAATGAAGCCTAATTACTTCATAAAAACTGAAAAGGTTGGAGTCTCATTACCTGCAATATGGTGCATCTTGTCATTGGTTATAGGGTTTGCTTTCTTTGAGGTTGGTGCGGCAATATTTGTTTCAATCATGTCTTTTGCATTATGCTTGCTTTTAAATAAGATCACACAGTTCGTTTTAAGCTTTCAGTCACATAGTGGTATTGTTTCGAATAGCACTTTTGAAAGTGTATTAAGGTTTATTTGGTTTGCTTCAGTGATTGGCTTTTTTATTAATATTGCTACTTCAGCTTTAGGTAAACCACCTCAAGAAGCTTATTTCCATATTGTATTTTCAATTGTCTATTTTGGTTTTGCCTTAGCAGCTTCCAAAATGTGGGGTTGTGCGTACAAAAATAAAGTGGGCTTATAACAAGGCCGTTAAACAAAGGACACAAAACAGCAGGCTTGTGCTCCTTCGTCGCCAATTTTAGCCTGCTATTTTGTGCCGTTTACGGCAAGCGTTAAGTGAAAGGGAGCTTAGGTGTCACTCGAAAAAGTATTATTCGCCCTAAAGGTTGAAGATGAATGGCCACCGGTAGGAGCTGAAGGTGTTTGGTGTGAGAAAGTAAATGAAAACTATAAATTAGTTAACCCACCATTTTTCATCCCTAATTTAGCTTACGGCGATGTATTTAAAGCCGAACCAGACAAAGAAAACGAACAGGTTTTTGAATTTGAGGTAGTTGAAGAATCTGGCCACTCAGTAATATGGGTAATGAACAACCTTGATATAGATACTTCAGAGTTCATTGAAGCTTTGATAAAACTAGGGTGTAGTGTTGAGAGCTTGGAGCAGTTTTCGCTGATGACAATAGATGTTCCACCTGATACTGATCTAGAGATTTTAGACTCTGCACTCGATCTTTTTAATGCAAAGGGCTTGGAGTATGCTTTTCCTGTATGGAGGCTTGGTGAGTAATTTCACCTAACAAATTAATTAAACAGTGGACGCAAAACAGTAGGCTTGCGCTCCTTCGTCGCTTATTTTAGCCTACTATTTTTCGCCGTTTATTAAGGCGTTATATTTTACGGAGAATCCGCAGTAAATGGATGATGTTTATACAAATAATCAAGCTGAAATAGTTGAGTATGGTCTAGATAAGATCGATGCAAATGAGACTGTAGAAGTTAACCTAAAAGACTTGATGTATGTTTATAGAACTCTCCAAGAGTACATGCGTTTTTTTCACCAACCTGCACATTATCCTGAACTAAGTAATATTAAAGAGTTCCTTGGTACAGCTGATAACCCAGCAGGGTTTCACATTCTAAATGAAGCGGTTTATGAGAAAATGCGTGATATGTTTCCTGAACGTATTAACGAGATGTTTAGTGAAGGTGACTTTGATTGCCCCAAACTACCAAGCTATTACAACGAGAATAAGTAAAATATAACAAACGCTTAAACCAAGGGACGCAAAACAGCAGGCTTGCGCTCCTTCGTCGCTAATTTTAGCCTGCTATTTTGCGCCGGTTAAGCGAGGCGTTATAACTAAAGGAAGATTATGAGTCTGCTGGAAGATTCGTGGGAACAAAGAGAAGAACAAGTATATCCAGAATTATTTGGCAGTACTGGTGAAGGTATTTACCCGTTAGATGCCTCTCTATTCAAAAATCAATTTGGCATCGACAGCATTGATCCTAGATGGTTACATTTTGGTGTTTTCAAATGTACTCCAACGAGTGACAGAAAAACTTGGGTTTATGTCACTTCTGGTATGTCTAATACATGGGAGTCAGATGACCCGCAAGAGTATTCAGGTTTCGGAACTGAATTTATCCTAGAAACAAATGAGGAAAGTGATTGGGCTATAAATGCGTTACGTAGTTTAGTAGCTTTCAATATTCTTGTGTCCGTTGGCCATTATGGTGATAAACCTCTAGTTGACTATGGAGACCGCATTCCAATGAAAATTGAGCCGAATATTTCAAGCTTAATGGTTGTAAAGCCAAATCAATTCCCTGAATCATTCGACTTAATATCTGGAAAAGTCGATATACTGCAAATTACAGGTATTACAGCTCAAGAATTGGATTACGCAAAAGAGAATAGCTCAGAGGAATTAGCAAATAAACTATTCGAATCTCAGGGTTCATTTACTATAAAACCTGATAGGTTAGGTGTAATTTAGTTATAACAAGCAATTAAACAGGGATAAAAAACTTGAGGGCTTTTCGCTTCGCTCAATTTTAGCCCACAATTTTTTACCCTTTAATCGGGCGTTATGCGTCACTTTAAATCGCTGTCTTTAAAACGGTTTTTGCTTCAAACCTTTCTTTCAAATCAGCTTTTAGGTACAGTGGCGTAATTAAGTTTTAAGTTAGTCTTGGCTTTTCGTTTTTCAATTTAAGCTGTGACCAGAATCATCATTCACCAGTCGAACGCTTCTTTGCAATTTTGAGTTTGGTGAGTGTGTTTAAATTTTAAGTTTGGCTTAATAGTGCAGGCGCAAGCGCTTTGAATTTTAAGTGTCAACGCATAACACATATGAGCCTTAACTCTGTCAATAGGCATTAGTCGTCTTTTTGACCGTTTTTTCATTGACGGTCAAATTCTAAATCAATAAACAAACTCGTTTACTTCGTCTGTCGATGT
>Ga0213830_1000157_pt1 | contig 100278 bp, 76 predicted proteins | sample SWATP11_FD_161661 | JGI IMG/M metagenome (GOLD analysis project Ga0213830, IMG submission 161661) | Coastal seawater microbial communities from Marineland, Florida, United States - SWA TP1 #1 | ecosystem: Environmental > Aquatic > Marine > Coastal | place: USA: Florida | collected 2016-08-06 | reverse complement strand
TTCTAGCGTTGGGTTCTTTTCTTGATAGGGCTAAAAGCTGTTTTGATGTTTCTAAATTCAAGGCTGTTTATAAGAGTTGTGAAAACAGCCTCTATTAGATCAGAAATTTAATTAAAAAGGTATAACTTTAAAAAAGCTGCTGAATACATCGTAAGCGTCCGGCAAATCACGCCTAGTTGATCTAATTCCTATGCTTAAGAATGTCGTCTGATTTTATTTCAGGAGACAACGATGAAAACTCGACGTACCCCAGAACAATGGCAAAAACTAATAGCAGGCCGGGAAGCTTTTCGTGGAACCAATATCGAGTTCTGTAAGCAACACAACATTTCAATTACCAGCTTCTATAAGCACCGAGCCAACTGTCGTGAGCAATCAACATCCAGTTTTGTCCAAGTGAGAACAACAACCGAGCAAGTGCAGGTTGAACCCCATAACAACGATATTCTGTATTATGTTCATTCTGGCAGGTTGTCCTTACCTTTAATTATGCCAGCAAGCCAGGTGGCGGCGATTATCAGGGGCCTCGCTTAGTGAAGATGTTTACCGATGTACCTGAGGTTTACCTACATAGTCAGTTCGTTGACTTCAGGAAATCCATCAACGGGCTGACTGCTCTGGTCGAGACAGAGCTGGAATTGCCCTCTATGTCCGGTGCCGTATTTGTGTTCTGTAATAAAGGTCGAGATAAACTGAAGGTGCTGTATTGGGACAAGACGGGCTTTGCCCTATGGTATAAGCGCCTCGAAAAAGACAAGTTTAAGTGGCCGAGCAAGTTAAGCGGGCCAACTCTATCGCTGTGCGAACAGCAGTTACATTGGTTGTTATCCGGTTTCGATGTCATTGGCCATCAACCGGTGTCGTCTCAATCAACTGCCTTATGACGATCACTTATGGATATTGAAGATCCCAGGTAATTTAGTCTAATCAGTCAATAACGACTCTGTTAAAATACTTGCATGAGTATTGATGTTGATAACCTTCCAGACGACCCAGCACTGTTAAAGAAGTTACTTGCAGAGCAAGTGCTTAAAAACCAATACCTGGAAGAGCAGTTTCGTTTGGCACAACAAAAGCAATTCGGTAAATCTTCCGAAGGCTTCGTTGGGCAAGGTGAGTTGTTTAATGAAGCGGAAGACATCGCTGAAACGGTTGAAGATGAAAAGCAAGACATCCGCTACAGCCGTAGCAAACCAAAACGCAAACCGCTGCCTAAAGACTTACCGCGCGAGACCATCCTTCATGACTTAACAGATGATGAAAAAGTCTGTGACGATTGCAGTAGCGACCTGCATAAAATCGGTGAAGATAAAGCAGAAAAGCTGGAGTTCATCCCTGCTCAGGTAAAAGTGATTGAGCACGTTCGTCCAAAGTACGCCTGCCGCCAATGTGAACAAACGGGCACCTCAAATACCATCAAACAAGCGCCAGTACCACCAAGTCCAATTCCGAAGGGCTTCGCCACGGCCAGCTTGTTGAGCCAACTCATCACCAGTAAATATCAATATGGCTTGCCACTGCACCGACAAGAGGCCATGTTCAAACAATTTGGCATCGAGCTCAGCCGTAAAACCATGAGTGACTGGGTTCTCAAATCGGCCGACTTGTTTACGCCGTTACTAACTATGTTTAAGCAGGAGCTACTGCAACAGCCGGTTATTCATGCTGATGAAACCACGGTCAATGTAGTGAGCTCCAATAAAGTAAAAAGTTACATGTGGCTGTATTGCACCGACACCGATTCGCCCAATCCAATAAGCAACATTCCCAATATCGTATTATACGACTATCAAAATAGTCGGGCGGGTCCTGGCGTGATGGACTACTTGGATGGCTATGCGGGTTATTTACAGGTGGATGGCTATCAAGCCTATGCTCAAACGCAAGCAACCTTAGTTGGATGTTGGGCGCACGCCCGGTGGAAGTTTATCGAAGCGAAACAAGTGCAAGGGAAAGGCAAGTCTGGAAAAGCGGACATGGCGCTGAGCTTTATTCAAAAACTCTACGGCATTGAGTCCAAGCTTAAGGAGAAAACCGCGGAAGAAAAATATGCTACGCGGCAGGAACAAGCAAAGCCCATTATAGAGAACCTGCATGCCTGGTTGAGCAAACAAAACGTGTTGCCAAAAACCAAGCTTGGTGAAGCCATCACCTACCTCAGTAATCAATGGCATAAACTCGTCCGCTATTTAGACGATGGGCAGCTAAACATCGACAACAACCGCGCAGAGCGGGCGATAAAGCCGTTCGTAATAGGCCGAAAAAATTGGCTATTTAGTCAAACCGCCAATGGTGCCAAGGCCAGCGCGGCTTTATACAGCATCATAGAAACGGCCAAAGCCAATGATCTCATTCCGTTTGATTATGTAATGACATGCCTGAACGAACTCTGCAAACCAGAGCCAGACCTCGAAGCCTTACTACCCTGGAATATTAAACGTTAGGTGGGATTACCGGACGGTTACAATACATCAATCCAAAAGAACTAAATGAATTGCATACTATGTTTAAAGAAATAGTATCGGCACACGATGAAGTCGTTTTGTCTGTAATTGGTTTAGAGGGGCTTTCTCAAAAAGAATTGAATTCATTTAGTAAAATCGATGTGTACGCTCATTTTGCTGAAGATATGTTGTCTAAACAAGATAAAGCTTATGGCAACTACAAAAATCGACAACTTATTGGAATTGTTGAAGAAAGCGAACTGTTTTCTCATGCTGTGATTAGAGACAAGTCAGGTGATTTCAATTCAATGTCCATTACACTACTTAGAGAGAATAGTGAGTGGTACGTTAAAGCTCCAACGGCAATGATGGGGCTTTTAAAGTTACATCTAATGTATTCACAATCTTAACAAATGCCTGTTGTTGGCACAAAGCTGATACCTAAATTCTATTTATGGGCGTGATAATATATTAGCAACTGATCCTAAAAGTTTTTAATTATGATAAATAATGGATTCGACGCGGCGAACTTATTGATACATTCTTCATTAGACGAGATGAAAGAAGCATTCAATTGGGTTGTAAAAGTCAATGAAATTGACATAAATTCTCTAGAGAATGGAGACTGCTCTTTCCATTCTCCAAAAATTGAAAATATTGATAAATCAATTTCTAAACACCTCATAAAAGCCATAGTCCTATTCCAAGCTGGAATGGAGTCCATTATCCATTGGATCGGCACAAAAGATACTACAATAAAAAGTTCCGGATCTTTTGTTTTCAAATGGGAGTACGCCTTTGAAGCCAAAAATATCAAGCATGACTTTTCTGAATACGCGAATTTTTATAGATCATACCGAATACACTTAATTCATCCCGACAAAGAAGAAAGATTTGAAACGTTTAACAACTTAATTTTTTCTGATGTCTACCAAGGCTTGCTTGCGGGGTGGAATGCTTTCTATGTTTTGTCAGGTGCTATTGGGCACAAACATGATGAAGAGTCTTGGCAAATAATGTGCGCAGCCCACGGCTTACCTGGCTCAGTACAAAGAGAAGATTATGTCTCTCCTAAAGAGGTCATTTCACACCTAGACAAGAAATATAGAATTTATTTAGATTCCTTGACGAAGTGAGTTAGGATTAAGGTCTTATTCGTGCCAACAGCAGACGGCGGAGGGGGAACTCCGTTATATGACGCCTTCATTAAAGTCTGCATTTAATTCATTAACAATTGACCGTTCAAGGTTATACATTTGCCATGACCCATTGGTCGTTAAACTTAATACTGCGTCACTTTTCAAGTGACTTGTTTTAACCTTTATCGTTCCTCTATTAACAGGCCGAAACTCCCTTTCTATTCCTTTGTCAATGCAGTTTAAGAAATCTTGGAATTCTTCCCTTTTAAAACAGTATTTACGTGTATACCAAAATCGACTTTTGACTTTTAAATTAAACGCAATTTCATAATGCTCTTTGTCTGATTTTACGCCAACTAACTGAAACATAGCACCTTTATATTCTTTGTTTATAAAGCCATCGTCATCTACTAACAGCGCCATTGGCTTATAGCTATAGTTGCGCCAGTACATAAAGCCCATGAATATTAGGAATGCTAGGAATTCCACTGTCTCTCCGCAGTCATTGGTACTACCCGTCAAATGTAGTCATTTTATCTATATAAATTATTGTCATAAAGAAATTGAATCTGTTTCTGTTTAGTGCCAGAAACAGACATTTATCCATATAAGACACTTTGTATTCAGGCCTGATGCATTATGTAATAGCAACCCTGTTCCTTGGTACTGGCTATAATAGCTGTATTTAGAATATAGATTTCAGGCTGTTCTAATGGCTCGAGTTTTGTTGATACTAGTTTTAATTCTGTTTTCCGGCTCCATTATTGCTAACGATTCTGAGCTTAAAGCGATTGAACATCTAGATACGATTAAAAAGTTCTTACATGTAGCGCCAGAACGTTCCCGAGCAGTGATAATTAACAATCAAGAATCGACTAATTATCTTGATAATAATAAAAAAATAAAATGGTATACAGCAGGCGCAACTATTGGTTTAAAACTGAACGACTTAAACCTCTTCGAAGATTCGTTAAAAAAAATTTCTTATTTAATTAACGCAAAGAATCTAAAGCACAACCAAGCTCATTCGCTAACTTTAATTGGCCACTATAGCCTTAAGAGAACTTTGCTAGACGAAGCAAGGTCTTCTTATAATTGCCTTTATTCGTTGTCTAAAGCACAAGATGACAAGGTCAAAGCAGCTTATAGAATATCAAATGCTTTCCTGAATGATGGAAATATTGATAATGCAGAAATAATAATGAAAGAGCTGTTAAGGATTGCGGTTAACCGAGGCAAGCAAAACTGGTTAGGCCCAATCAAAAGTACAATGGGGATTTACGCGCTATACAGAAAAGAATATTTGGTTGCAGAAAAATTCTTTACTGAGTCAATGCTTATGCATCAGGAGCACCAAAATTACTCGGGAGAGTTTAATTCTATTTTGAATCTTTTACTGACTTTTTTGTTAAGTGAAAGTGATAAGTTTGAACGTATAGAGTATCGAGTTGCAAGGCTCTCTAAAAAAAATAAAGATTCGGACAGGCATAAGCTATTCCAACTAATTCAATTAGTTAAAACTTCGAAGCTTGAAGGTGATAACAAAAAACATCAAGGCTTAGCAATGCAGTATTTTGAACAGATAAAGTCTAGTACTGTCAAAAAAGCCGCAACAGATTTTATTTTCCCACAACTGAAAATGACCGTTATAGAGTCAAAAGTTACTTATAAGGCAAATTGGATACGAGAGTTTTTAGTAAAACTAGAGTGCGAAGTTCAGCCAGTAAACTTGCATAAAATATTAAATGATTTATCTGGATTTTGAATAATAATTTTTTAATTAAACACGACACATAAAGTAGATAGTGAAAAGGATTGAATTCACAGCTCCTTAAGGGAGCTCAGACAAATGCCATGAACGGCAACTGAACCATAGTCTCTTGATTAAAACCAGCGAATCAAACCTGATATAAAAATACTAAACACTCCTAAAATACAGACACCAAATGATACGCTGCGGAGGCTTTTAAGATTGGCATAATAGAAAGTCATATGGCCCAAACGCCCCACAAAATACACCAAAGCAGAAGCATTTACCCAAGTTGCGTTGGCTGATGATAAGAATGCAAACATCATGAATATAATAAAAATACTTACAGTTTCGTTACTGTTGGCAAAAACACGACTTGAGCGGAATAGGAAGTTTTCGTGGCTCTGTTCAACAATGGTGCCAGGGGTATGGCCTTTTTTAATACTTACAACATCAGCAATTAACAATTGAATCAAAAACAATAAGCCTGTTACGCCAATTACTAATATACTAATCTGGTACTGCTCTAACAATTCCATTTAGTTAACTCCAATAAGTTGAATCAAATAAGAACCATAACGGTTTATTTCTGGGACCAGAAAATTAGCATACATTTCAACATAAGTTAATTTGAGCGTATTTTGAGCGCTCGTTGCCGAGCTTCGAAAAAGTGCCAGATTGGGACTTTAAATTACTATAACGAGATAAAACTGCACCACCCAAACAGATATTTTACCCATTCAATATGATGTTTATCGTTTATCAGCTCAAGTTTATTAGCCTTTTGCCGCACGATACATTTCATCAAAGATGTTCATCCAATTAGAGCCTAACAACCTACTTTTTGTTGCATTCCAATTTGGATTACCGTGCCCTAGAATAGCAGCCAAATTGTCCTTTTCAGCCACATTTGGCTTATAAATTTCTACACCCAACTTTTTTAGTTCTGTACTGCAATACTGCTTAGATTTTCGTTGAAGTAGCTGTTGTTTTGCTTGAATTTCAACAAAAGCATCTAGAAATTGCGTACGCGTTGTACTATCCATATGATCAATAAAATCAACATTGCCGATTGCCAACCAGCCGTCATGAACAGTGCCTAACTCAGTAACTGTTCCGAGCTGGTATTTTAACCCTCCTGGCCCTGAATATAGTCCAACCAAAGACGGGTCAAGGGCTTCAAACCTGCCTAAATTTGCAGCTTTAGCGGTAACCGCCCAATCCATTTTTACAGGAGACGCATGTACCATTTTATACATTTGTTTTAGTACAGTAGAAGGTGGAACCCTAATTTGAAGACGTTTGAAGTCAGAAGTAGTAACTATTCTTTTACGATATTTTTTAGTAGATGTTATTGTCCTTGCACCAACAACATATGGAAATAGCATTTGTAGATTGTGTTTACGAAGTTTGGAAAGCACATGTTTTTGAAAAACTTTTGAGTACATCAAGCGAATGTAGTCGTTGTTTTCCACTGCCCAAAACGGGATATTGATTATGTCAATTTCCGGAACCTTAGGTGATAGGTTTGAGAAGGAAAGTAGAGCACCATGTGTTTCTCCAAATGCTACAGAATTAGCAAGTACACTGCCAATCCCCGCGCTTCCACCATCTTGAATATCTACATACACTTTGTTATGAGTGTATTGCTCAATCAAATGTTTGATTTCTTGGTGAGCATGAGGCGTAGACTGATGCTCGGCGGTGAAATAAGGAGAACTAAATCTAAATATATACTTAGCTAAGTTTTGTTTTTTCCGCTCTTCAATAGGTCCCGATGTGTTTAGCTCTCTAGCCGTCAAAATATTTGATCCACATAAGGCAACACCACTGCTCAAAAATATTTTTAAAAACTCTCTCCTAGACAAATAGCTCATATATTGCCCTTAGTTTAATCTATCACGCGTACTTTGTTACCACCTCTTAACTATGGTCGAGTATAGTTCAAATTATTGTATTATCTGGATTTAGTTACCGCCAATTCCCTTAACTAATGTTAGTTAAATAGTCTGGTTTGAAGTTGCTAATGAGAGGCCAGATAAAGTCGACTCGAACCGCATCTTTATAGATTGTAGAAACACTGTTTATGGAAACAGAGCGTCCGAAATTCGCTCATAAGAGACCTATAGAGTATTCGCGTTAACTCACTTATGGGGCAAAAACGAGTCAATCGGGTTAAAGCTATCGTATGATAAAGTTCATTTTATGTTTTAAACTCGGTGAAATATCATGGTTTAATGAACAGAGTGCGTTACAGGCGACTAACTACGCTGAGTCTCTTTTCTGATTTTTATCGACCGGCAATGTAAACCGCATAAAGTCACTGATTGGCATAGGTTTAGCGTAATAAAACCCTTGGATCAGTTCACAACCATATTCGGTGACACAACTTAGTTGTTCATCTGTCTCTACGCCTTCCGCAATACAAGTGAGGTTTAAGTTATCCGCTAGCGTAATAATGGACTTAATAATTGAGCGATTGGTGTCCTGCTGGATGTTTAGGGTAAAACTCTTGTCAATTTTTAAGAAATCGATAGGAAACTTACTCAAATAAGTCATTGATGAATAACCCGTACCAAAGTCGTCTAACAAAAGTTTAAACCCTCGTATCCTGAGTTCATTCAGTCTTCTGATCGCCACATCTAAATCTGCCAACAATGTGCCTTCTGTGATTTCTAAACGAAGGACTTTGGGAGGTAAATTATGTTTCTCCAAAAGGGACGATAGGGTTTTACTTAAACCTTCTTGTAAAATGTGAACTGGTGATAGGTTGATTGATATATAGAGATCCGGATGCACGGATTGCCATTTTAAATAATCTTGCAAAGTGGCATCAATGGCATCGATGGTCATTTGAGAAATTAATCCCATTTCTTCGGCCACTGGAATGAAGACGCCCGGAGACACCATGTTACCTTCGTTAACCCAACGCATCAGTAGCTCTACGCCAACCACTTTGTTAGTGCTGTGATTGACGATAGGTTGATAATAATTAATGAACTCTCTATTTTGACAAGCGCTTTTGATCTGATTTTCAAGCACTAACCTTTGATGCGCTTGATCGTTTAAATCTTGGGTATAAAGTTGGAACTCTCCTCGTCCCTGACGCTTTGCATGGATCATAGCCAAATCTGCTTTTTTGATCATACCTGCAGCGGTGTCTGCATCACTAGGGAAAATGGAAATGCCAATGCTGGAAGTAATGTTAAGCTCATGTTGATTGAGAAGGATAGGTTTAGATAATTCATCAATAATATCCTGAGCAAGATGACCGAGTTGTTCAAGGGAACTGAAATCGTCGATCAATATTATGAATTCATCTCCGCTCTGGCGCGCGACAATATCATGATGCTGTACGTTCGCGACTAAGATGCTTGCTACGCGTTTTAACAACTTGTCGCCTACCGCATGCCCGTACAAGTCATTAACTTGTTTGAACTTGTCTAAGTCTATAAAGAACAATGCAAAATGCTTTTCAAAGTCATGAAGTTTGGACTCTATTTTTTCCATTAGCAGTTTGCGATTGGGTAAGTCAGTTAAATAGTCATAATGAGCAATATGACGCAGCTTTTCTTCTGCATGTTTTTGGGTTGTTATGTCTGATAACACGATAACGTAGTTTGTTACGTCCGTTTGATTATTCGAAATAGCCGTAATTTTGATTAAAACAGGATGTTGCTCAGATGCGGCCGTGTTTATCACTTCTTCACCTTGCCAACTTTGCTTGGGCCCTAGTTGGTCAAGTATTTCATTAAATTCCTGATTTTTTTGTTCACCTAATTTATCCAGTATGGTGTTTAACGATAAAGATTCGTTGTCATGAGCTATTTCAAAAGCCTGCAAAAATGATTCGTTTGCTGTCACTGGGCGTTTATTGGCGTCGAGAATTAATACCCAGTCGTTAATTTGACTGAATGCGTCGCCAAATAACAAAGCTCTAGTCTCATTAGCCTTAGTTTGCGTTATGTTAGTGTAGGTGCCCGTAACGCGTGAAGGTTTGCCATCTTTATCGCGTTTTATTATTTTGCCAATATCTCTGTACCAGTGCCAGTCACCTTGTTTTGATTGGATTTGGTAAGTGACGTCCCAGGTTTCATTCTCACCATTTATGAAGCTCTGCCACTTGGACTCCAATTCACCCGCATGTTCCCGCTTAATGAGTTTTACGTGTTTGTTTAAACTAATAGGTAGTTCGTGTTTTGGATGACCCAAATCGGTAAACAAGCGTTCTTGAAACAATTGATCCGATTCAATGTGGTAGTCCCAAATACCACTGTTACTGCCATGCAAAGCTAGTTGCATTTGATTGCGGCTGTCTTTTACCTTTTTATGTGCGCTCATCAACAGTGCATTTCGACGAAAACGGCCGTAAAGGTAAATGATTAATATGGTAAGAAATATTAAAAAATAGACGACTTTTGCCATCGGTGATGCCCAGGGAGCGTATTGTGAGCGAATATACAAGGTCATCGGCTCACTTTCTAAACCTGATGTCGGATCGATAGCCGTTACAAATAACTCATAACTTCCCGCCTGAAGTTTAGATAACAATAACTCGTTAGATTTGACACCTTTTAAATTGAGTGGAGATGGACCGGTTAATCGAAAGTTATAGGTAGTTTTGTCCTGGTGAACAAATTGTAATGTCGAAAATGACAGGTTGAGTCCATAGTCGTCGTAGGCCAAGGTGATTTGATTTTCGGCAGGGTGCACGTTAAACGATTTTCTAGAAGACGATAAACTAACTGCTGTTAACGCTATATTAAATGTCTTGGGATAGGTCTCCGCCTTTTGGAACAGTTCGGGCGTGACAAAGGTAATGCCTGAAGGCGTACCAAAGGCTAGTCGATTGTCCTGCAGCTTTTCAAAGGCATACCCATTGAACTCAGCTGTTAATAATCCATCGTCAGGTGTATACATTTCGATATGCATATTACTGAGATTTAGACGATATAAACCTGACTGTGAGCTAAACCAAAGGTTTTGAAACGCATCGAGTTGAAGGCTATAAATGTGGTTAGTGGCCAGATGACCGGATTTATCAAATCTGTATTTTTCCTCATAGGTTGATGCATCTAAACCAACCAGTCCTTCACCGGATACTGAAATCCACAAGGTATTAAAGTTATCGATTAGCCAGTTGTCTACAAAATCAAAACTTTGTGGTTTGTAATTTTGCACTTTGTAAATTGTGGTTAATCGTTTCGATATTAGATCGTATTGCAGTAAATGACCGGATGTCGCCAATAAAGTAGTATTCGGTTTATCAGGTAATTGCCCCATAAATGAATAACTCAATTCGATATCCAAAGATTGGTTTAATTCCGTAAGTTCGTTAACTAACCCTGTCGTTGAGTCATATTGGTAATGACCGTCTTCATTAATAAAGAAGATGTTTTTCTCATCAACTACAAAGACTCCAAATATCCATGGATCTTCTATTAGAGCTTTTGTAGTGTCGATAGACTTCGGTCGACGCATCGTGCCGGTTTTTTTATTAAATATGTAAAGACCATCACCCGTATCGAGCCATAATAGGTTTGAATTCGATTTGTACCTGAATATGCTATTGATGATCTCTCGCCCGCTAGAAGGGCGATCATTATTTCTTACAAAGTAGTGTTGTACGGTCTGTGATTCAATATTATATTGATTCAGTCCATTTTCTGTTCCTATCCAAATGTCCCCCTTGTCATCCTGATGAATGGCCCACACATTTTCCTGACTCACTGCCGGACTTGTTGTTGTTGACAAGTGTTGGAAGCGTTTAGTTATGGCTGGCCATTTTAACAAACCCAGTGATTTCGATGCTAACCACAAATTGTTTGAGTGATCTTCATAAATATCAATTATATTGTTATCGGTTGTGCGGAACTGCGAATCACTGAATTTCAATAAAAAGTCGAGTTGATTGTTTTTTGCATCATATTGGTATAAACCTTGGTCCGTCGCGACATAATAGATGTCCTCAACTTTTATCATATCCCAGATATTAAGATCAGGTATTATGACTTTTGGGGTTGTTAAAGCTGAATCAAATTCATTAGGTAAGGGAACCTGGAACAATCCGTTTACAGTGCCAACCAATAAACCAAGTCGTTCATCACGTATAAGTAGCTTTGTATTATTACTGTCTTGGTCAGTGAAGTTTTCTGGTTTGTGTTTTAGCTTGGTCTGTGCGCCTGAGTTTAGGTTAATTTGGTACAGGCCATCCGAACTAGCAGCTAAAATAGAGTCACCGACTAACAAAAGGTCTCGGATCAAATGTTCATAACTTTTGAGCTGCAATAATTGAGTCAACTCCTTGTTCGTCAGGTTTATACGGTATAAACCATCAGCAATACCCAGAATTAATTCGTTATCATTTTGCTGAATGATTTTGGTGACATCGTTAAAATATTCGTCCCCATTGTTAATTTTGCCGCTGTAGAACTGTTCTGTTTCGAAGTTTTGCGGATCTAACCTAAACAAACCGGAATACATGGTGCTGACCCACAGGTAACCTTCTTGGTCAACAAATAATGTAGAGATAAGCTCTTTCTCAAAAATGGCGTCAGGGCCGGAAATCTGTTCGACTTTGTAACCATCGTAACGATTCAAGCCCATTTGCGTACCAATCCAGAGGTAACCTTGTTTATCTTGGGTAATACTGGTCACATGGCTTTGAGATAAGCCTTCATTTGGCGAGATTCGTTGTAGGTATTGACTGTAGTCGATAGTTAAAGGGCTAGCAATGCCAGTACTGGTTACCAAAAATATGGATAAAAACATTATTTTTAGGAAATGTTTAAATGCCATTTAAGCTACACCTACTCTTTATTGATGCTATTCCGTAGCTGGCTGATAAGTATCCATTTTTACCAAATTCGATAGGGCGACCTTGTATCATACGCGGCGCAAATAAACCAACCTATAAATCATGATTTTGTCATTTTGCTGGTTGCTTCTTCGAAAATGGAAAAATTTCGACACTTAGTTAAAGTTAAGACGAAGTTAACCCTTTATTACTATAGTAAAGATCACTGAAACTGATGATTGTTAATAAGGGTTTATCAAGAGCTATGATAATCAGTTGGTATAAAATTAGCTTTACACAGTGAAAATTGGAATTTTGCGTAGAAAATTGATTTTTTACAAAATTTGAGAGTAAATGTAGTTTAAATTGCAATTAGACTTAAGTATGACAAACGAATTCCTTTCAACTTCTAAACAAGAATTTATAAAAAGAGAATTGTCTGGATTCAGACGCATTTTAGTTTTTGCGTTAGGCGTGATTTTTCTGTTGTCTATTTGGCAGACTATTTCAACTATTAACGTCCACAAGTCGTACCAAAACTCTTTAATGGATTCGGTTACCGAGCAAGTCATTTCAGATTATGGTGAACACTTAAAACACCTGAGAACTCAGATAGACAAGTTTCAAATACAATATCGTAGCGAGATAGAAGAGCTTTATCGATCGGGCAGCTCGGCAAATCGAAATGACTATATGTCTTTATTGCAGGAGTTAAAAAAGAATATAGAGCATGTTCGATTGTTTTCATTTGTTGGAATTAATGGCGAAGGGGTGTTAAAACACATTACAGGTGATTTTTTGCCAGATTGTAAAGAAGAAATTCACAATACTTTATCGACTGGCACACAAGAGAACCTGTTTTTCCACCATAGTAAATCAAGCGTGCATTACGACTTATTGCAACCGCTGCTGGTAACTGGCAGTGAATCACGAATTTTTGTGGCGTTTAATATAGATAAGTTCAGGGATTTATTGTCTAAATACCAGCTGCCACAGCAGCAATTGTTTCTTTTAAGGCAAGATCATGTTGGCAAGGTGGAACTGAGTACAGAGCAAAAATACAGCGGTGAACCTTCGGCGTCTGTTGTCATGTCTGAGTCTGAAATATCAGCGTTTAACTTTGAGAAATCCATCCCGAATACTCGATGGAATATTGCTATTCGTTTATCTGACCAATATTTACATGAACTAATGTTATCAGTAATTGTTAAATCAGTGCTGATTTGGTTAATCGCATCACTCGCTTTATTGTTAACTTATCGTTTGAAAAAAATCAAAACACTGGAACATTTTAAGACTCTGCAGCACATCGAATATACTGAGTCTTACGACCAGCTAACTGGTTTGCTTAACCGCCAGTCTTTTTTAGAAGTGGTCGAGAACGGTATTAAAGGCTTAGATAGTGATCGCGGTATTGTGCTTTTCATTGATCTGGATAAGTTTCAATCAATCAATAATGTGCACGGTTATACCAAAGGTGAAATGTGCTTGAATCTATGTACCAAGATGCTTAAAAAGTCTCTCGCTCCTGAGGCAAAGTTAGCAAGAATGGGCAATGATCAGTTCGCTATTTTTAACCCAGGCGTTATTCATCAATCCTGCTTGAGTTATGCTGAAGAAGTGCGGTTGCAAATTGCTGGTCTAGACTTGTCTGAGGTTGATGAATCCTTGTCAATCACGAGTTGTATTGGTGTTGTGAATTTGCATGAAGGGTTTGATGACGGTCAGCAAATAATGACGTCCGTCATGAAAGCCATTAATTTAGCTAAATCTAAAGGACGCAATAGGGTTCAGCTGTACCAAAGCGATGATCCAGCCCTGAAGCAACACGCTGTTGAAATGGAAACCCTTAAGTTGTTGAAACGAGCAATAACTGCAGAAAAGCTGTTATTGTTTCGTCAGCAAATTCAATCTAATAATAAATCAAATAGTGTAACTTCATATGAAGTTTTGGCTCGATTAGAGCATGAAGGAGATATCATTTCTCCCACTTTGTTTATACCCATTGCTGAAAAGAATGGCTTTGCGTTGGAATTAGATCGATGCGTGATAAAACAGGTAATCAAGCGAATCGCAAAGAATCAAGATTCCAGTCATTACAGTATAAACCTGTCCGGACAAACCTTGGCAACACCGAACTTAATTGGGTTTGTGAAAACGCTATTGGAAGAGCATAAGGTCTCTCCTGAACAGCTTACATTTGAAATTACTGAAACGTATGCGATAACCCATTTAGACTCAGCGATTCAGTTTATTACTGAAGTAACACGACTGGGTTGTAAATTTGCTTTGGATGATTTTGGTAGTGGTTTATCGTCATTCAGTTATTTGCAGCGATTACCCGTGCAAAAATTGAAAATTGATGGCGTTTTCATTCGCAATTTATGCGACGAACCCAGAAATCAGGTGTTTGTGAAAACCATGGTAGCGTTGGCTAAATCGATGGAAATGGAGACAGTTGCTGAATACGTTGAAACGGAGAACGAATTGATTATGCTCAAAGAATTGGGTTTGGATTATTGCCAAGGTTATTACATTCATAAACCAAGTCCTTGGTTATAAATATATAACTAAAACAAAAGTTTTTAATAAAGTTGTCGATATCAAAAATATCGAAAATAAACACTGCAATAATAATTCTAATAAATAAAACATGAGGCTTACATGTTGTTAAGTACCGGGAGAGCCTATGCTGCAATCGCTTAAATTCACCACAAAAGTTTCTGTAGCCGCTTCAGTGCTTTTAGTGATCGTACTATTTCTATTTACCGCAAATAATTATGTTGTTATGCGGAGTCAGACCCATGAGCAATTATCGTCAGTATTACATGAAATCTCTCATTCCGTTTCACAAAATATTGCTAATTGGTTAAATGGCAAGCTGGCGATTGTTGAAGCGGTGGCTGAAGTTTATGAAGGGCAACATAGTAAAGATGATGTGCTGGAACGTTTGTTATTGGCTGACGAAGCTGGCCAATTTAAAAACGTGTACGTTGGGCGTGTTGATGGCACCTTCATTTTAGATGATCTTACCATTCAGCTACCTGCTGATTATGATGCCAGACAACGTCCTTGGTATCAGCTTGCCAAATCGCAAAACTCCACCGCCTTTACAGTACCATATATCGATGTGACCACTAATGAGTTAACCATTTCCGCGGTGGCGCCGATTAATCGCAATGGCGAATTTGTAGGTGTAGCAGGCGGCGACATAGACATGGCTAAAATAACTGAAATTGTAAATAGCATAGATTTTCTTGGCTTTGGTTATGGTTTTTTAGTGGATGAAGAGGGGCGCATATTGAGCCACCCTAATACTAAATTGAACGACAAGCCTATGAATCAACTGTTTGGTCAATCCTTGCCGCTTAAATCTGAATTTGTCGATATTGAGATGCAGGGCAAAGAGTCGATTGTTTCTTTTATCAAGATTGAAGGTATCAAAAATGTTGATTGGTATCTGGGTGTTGTGATTGAACGCGAAGTGGCATACGCGTCCGTGGCGAGTTTCAGGAACATGGCCGCGCTTTACATGCTGATGGGTGTGATTGCCATAGTCGTAATGATGCAACTTTTGCTTAATTATCTAATGAAGCCCATGTATCGGTTAAACGATGCCATCAAGGATATTGCGCAAGGTGAGGGCGATTTAACTCGTCGTCTTACGATAGAGAATGATGATGAATTTGGCGAGTTAAGTCGCTACTTTAATGACTTTATTGAGAAAATACACAGTTCCATCATGCAAGTTCGAAACAGTACGATAGAACTGGAGCGTGGTGTTGCTAATTTGGTCTCTTCAACAGAAGCTACTCAAGTTATGTATGTCGATCAGTCTCGGTTAACCGACGGAGTTGCGGCAGCAATTGAAGAACTTTCTGCCAGTGCAAAAGAAATTTCTAATAATGCTGCCAATGCCTCGGAACTAGCCAGTGACGCGAATAATGAAGTAAATATTGGTCATGAAACGCTAGATTCCAATATTTCTTCTATTCAGGTACTGGCGGAAAAGATGCAGACCGCGGAACAAGAAATTGAAAACCTGGAGAAACACACGACAAGCATTGGGCAGGTACTTGAAGTCATTAAAGGTGTCAGTGAGCAAACCAATTTATTAGCGCTAAATGCAGCGATTGAGGCTGCTCGAGCTGGCGAAGCGGGAAGAGGTTTCGCTGTGGTAGCGGATGAAGTCCGTCAGCTGGCACAAAGGACGCAAGAGTCGACTCAGGAAATAGAAGTTACGATAGAGCAATTGCAACAAGGTGCAGCATCTGTGGTTGCAGCGATGAAGTCCAGTTTAGAAGACACCCATCATAGCGTAAAGCAAGCTAGCCATGCTGGCCAGCAAATGGAAAAGGTTAGTGGAGTTATTGGTTCAATTGATGATGTCAATCATAGTGTTGCTCAAGCGACAACCGAGCAGACAGACGTAACTCAAACTATTGATAGAGATATACACCATATCAGTGATATCGCAGGTAAAGGTCAACAGAACCTGAGTGATGCATTAAATGAATGTAATAAGCTGCAAACACAGTTCCTTGAACTGGAGCAAATGGTGCTCAAGTTTAAAGTGTAAATAAATGCTGTAACAAGGAAAACCGGAGTTTAACTCCGGTTTTTTTTGGGGCGGTTCATGCCGTTGTATATCACCAGTTTCAAAAGCGCTAACAAGGGCTATGCTTGATAATGAAAAATACGGTTAAAAATAATCTAAGTATCTGGTTTATCTTTAGGTAAAAGAAACAAGTTGAAAACAATAATTCAAATACTCTTGTTAATATTAGCGTTCGTACAGTCCAAAATTACTTTGGCGTCTAATTCTTCGCTTAGAGTATTAATTTACAATGATCATGACTCCTATGTTCATCATGGCAGGGCATACCGCACTGGGTGGTCCTTGTTCTCTGATGCAGCCAAGCGCGCAGAAATTACTCTGGAACTTAAAGAAGAGCCTTGGTTAAGGGCAACCAGTTTACTCAAAGAAGGAAAGGTCGAAGTGGTATTTGGTGCTTTGTATAATGAGAAAAGAAACAGTTGGGCAACGTTTTCTGCACCCGTTGCAATTGATAATGTATTTGTCTATGCCACTAAACCTCACATAGGTGAAAAGGATTTTAACTTATCTTCAGTAGGGGTCATTAAAGGCTCGTTGCACGAGACGTTTGCTAATAAACTGGGTTTTTCTCAAGTTTATTCATCGATTCATAATAAAACCATTTTTAGAATGCTAAATGCCGACCGCTTGGACTTTGTTATTTATAGTGAAACAGTGATGAGCAGTTACTGCAAAGACAAGGTGCAATCTAATTCACTGTTAAAAACCTGCATGTATCAAACTGGACAACCTTTAGCTACGTTGCCCATTCATGCATTGTTCAGAAAAAACATGGTTAACGATAATCGTTATAAGGCAATAAACGAGCAAATATTATTACTTTACAAAACCGGTGCCGTTAAAAAGTTATTTGAACAGAATCAATACTCTGAAAAAGACTATAACGGATATGCTTGGAATATGGAGCGCTGGCAGCAGTGAAAGCTGCCAGTGAATTTTTGTGCTTGCCCTAGGGTTTTACGAATCTAAATACACTGCGATCCGTGTTGTATTTATTGTGAGGTAAAAACACGGACGTCGACTTATCATCATTTTTGTTTCTTAGAATAGAACTTTCCTCTTGCAGCACAAACCCGGCTGCAGTGACTTCCTTCAAAATTGTAGCTGGATCTACTCGATGGAGTTGCTTGCCAATTTTTTCATTGTCGACTCCAGACTTTGCGTTTGCATCAATGACGCCAAAAACAGCTCCTGAGTTTAGTCGTTCGTAAATAGCTTTAAGAAACCGAGGACGGTCTATCGCTGTCCAACCGTTTTGAGGATCGGAGTAATAAAGGTCGTGCATGCCCAAAATGAATATTGCAGCATCGTAGTTTTTATCGTGATGAAATAACTCTTCTGGTTCGGTTACAAGAAAATCAACATTGGGTAAGCGGTTGTTTTGCAACCGTTGATTTACTTGTTTAGACACATAGTTTTGCCAAGCTTTGTTATTATACAAAGTGACGCTGCCTTCAGTGCCTACCAAATAACTTAGAATCTCTGTGTAGTAACCGCCGCCGGCAAATACATCTAATACATGCATTCCCGGCTGTATTCCAAAAAACTCCAGTACTTGTGCGGGTTTTCGCTTGACGTCTACGGCTATTTCCTTAACGTTTCGATTCGGGTTATCCACGGCTGTTTGATAAATGTTTGCAAAACTCAAAGACGACAAAGAACTTAAGACAACAAACAAAACTGTATGATATTTCATAAAGGTTCCTAATATATATTTGCATCACCACTATCGCACAAAGTTATCGCGCCAAGATAACATTTGTACCCATTTTTAGATTAATCTACGATTTTACCTGACAAAAAATGTGACCCTCGTTATTCAGGCTAACTGAGAATCTCTAAAATGATCGCTTAACAAGGGGTATAACTGTTCAATCGGTAAAGGTTTGCTAAAGTAGTAACCCTGAATTTCCTGACAACCCATGTCACTTAAAATTAAAAGCTGTTCCTGCTCTTCTACGCCTTCTGCTATGAGCGTTAAATTGAGATTTTTGCCTAGCTCTACTACGGTGTTTACAATGGCGCGGTCTGCTTCACTTTCATTAATTTGACGGATGAAGGACTGATCTATTTTGAGTTTGTCGATTGGGAACTGTTTTAAATAACTTAGTGAGGAATAGCCCGTGCCAAAATCGTCTATGGACAACATCAAACCGAGTTTTTTCAGTTTATGCAATAAATCAATGGTGTCATTTTCATTATGCATGATCACACCTTCAGTGATCTCCAATTCTATGTTTCGATGAGGTACTTGAGTCTGCCTTAAAATTGTTTCAATTAAGGAATAAAATGATGGGTGGCGGAACTGTTGAGGCGAAATATTGATAGCAATAACCAGTTCATGATAACCCATATCAACCAGCTTTTTAGCTTGTTGGCAGGCACTTCGTACAATCCATTCTCCAAGTTGTATGATCAAACCTGACTTTTCTGCCAGAGGAATAAAATCGGCAGGAGAAACAAACCCGTTTTCCGTTGGCCAGCGAATTAATGTTTCGAGTCCAATAATTTTGTCTTGCTGAATGTCTAGTTGGGGTTGGTAATACAATTGAAGTTCATGGTTTTCTATCGCTAACCTTAGTTTTTCAGTCAATTGAATTTCTTTGGAGATGATATCTCCTAAATCGGTCGAATAAATCACAAGACTGGAGTGATCGATTGATACTGCGTGATCCAAAGCGATATTTACTGAACGTAATAGGGCTTCTTCAGTGTTTGCGTGATCGGGATAACAGCAAAATCCAAAATCAAGCTCAATATGCATGCCATTGCAAAACGTTTTATCTTCAATGATTCTTTCAATTTTGTCTACGAGCCCTTGAATTTGCAGGCTGCAATAATCAGCAGCGATGATGATGGAAAACTGCTTTTCGGAAGTCTGAAAAAAGGTGTAGTTCTGTTTGTTTAGAGCAAGAGATAATTCTTCATCCAGTAGCTTGGCGACTTCAGTTACCACCATTTCTGTTTGTTGCCATCCAATATGGGACACCATTTGGCTGTAATGTCTGATTTCTATCGCACCAACCGCAATATGATTGGAAGACAATGTCAACTCATCGAGCATCTGTAAGAACTTGTTTTTATTATATAAACCGGATTGGGCATTGTGAAAAGCCTGATAGTTTAGTTGCTCTTCTGCCAGTTTTTTCTGCGTAATATCAATTAAATGTAAATCCCAAGTATGAAGGTCTTCCAGCCAATGGAGCTCGCAATCTAAAGTTCTGCCGCTAATATTAATTTCAAACCGCGTATGACGTTCATCCTTTGATTTAACCAGTTCCTGATGATTTAAAACGTGATTTAAAACCGTTTTACTAAAACTAGTCAGGTTCAACGACAATTCATTGATTAACCGGTAAGTTGCAGGGTTAGCAAAAGCAACTTGGTTTTTATTGTCCAAACTCAAAATTGGATTGGGGTTACGCTGTGGGAAAAGGGCCAGACGTTTATTTTTGGCTGAAACCAAGAGGTACATCTTGATGTGGCGGCCAATTACTATGGTGATCCCTAATATCAGCAAGCTATAAAAAAATACTGTTTGACTCGTTTGTTGCAGGGTAGATTGGGTCAATTCATATTGCTGCTGAACTCGAAGGTTGGTGTCAGAGACTATCTCTTTAACTATAGGCTTAGTTTCCTGTCTGAGCTGAGTAAAAATAGCTAAATGCTCTCTCGCTAAGTCCCATTTCTCAGCTGAATTGTTATCGCCGAACTCCATGTTTTGATCAAATACGACTGCAAGATCTTGGATCTTTTTCTGCGCTATGTGCAATTGTTCGACTTTGTCACTGGCAATATTGTGTTCTTTTATCAGTGTTAATAGCTGATTAGTTTGTTGTGTCGTTTCTAAAAAAGCGAAGGAATACAAATCTCTATTTTGGTTGGCGTAATACTCATTTAAATACAGTTCTTGTTCGGTGAAAAAGCTATCGAGTTGCTGCAATTGGCCTAAAATTGGGATTTCACGTTCAACCAGCAACATGGTATTGGTTTCGACGTTTTGGCTAGAATAAAATACAAAGCCAGATAACGCTACGCCCAATAATAATATGACTCCATATATAATCCCGGCGTTGCGTTTTAGAGTTTTGACATTCATATCCATTCATTCAATCCAAGAACATATGCCATTTGAATACAGGTGACCGTGATTATGCCGAGTTAGTTACAAAATTCGAGCAAAAAACTGCAAATCACATAATCTGTTACAAATGTAGTTAATCTGGCTTTATCTAGCCAATGAATTGAAATCGAATTAAAAAGAAAGGGCCCGATGGCCCTTTATGAAACTAAGCTACAATCGCTTTGTTGGCTCTTTTGTTTTGCCTTAAATATAAAAAAGGTGCAATGACAATAAACAACAATAGGGCATAACCCATTTGCCAGCCAAGGCCCCAACATAACATCACACAAAAGCCACACGCTGAAATGATTAGGCTTCGATTTACGTTAGGTAATAGTCTGAACGCTGCTAACATAGAAGCAAAATAAATCATGACAAAAACACCATTTACCCAAGCTAATAGGTGTTCTAGCTCGAACTTCGCAAAGTGTGCAACAGTGACAACAAGGGCCATTATGCTTAACAGCACGGTTAATGAACGAACGGACACGCCGTGTTGGTTTTCTTTGCCAAAATAACTTGGTAAAACTCTATCTTTGCCAAAGCTGCACATTAAGCGGGTTAAACTTGCGGTATAAACATTTACAGTCGCAATTCCGCCAGCAATACCTAGGATGCCGATTATCAAGGCACCGCCGCCGCCGATAAGTTGATCAAAAATGCCCACCATAACGAGTGGCGTATCTGTTGGGACTTGTAGAACCAGAAATGTACAGCCCAGATAGATCAAACCAACTAACAAGGTGCCGATCATAATAGCGGGTATGAGGTCTCGTTTTGGATCTCTAAAATCACCAGCCAGATGAGCCATTGCTTCTACCCCCAAGAAACTCCAAAAAGCAATGCCAGCTGCCGACAGAATGGGGGAAATTGATGTTGCTACTCGTTGTTCAGCTACGGATTCTGACGACATGTTCAAACCTAACAAACTGACTAATACAAGTATAATTGCCAGGGTAAGCAATAACTGCAGTGTGGCTGAGATTTGAATGCCTCTAAAATTTAGAAGGAATAACAACAGCAAAAAACTGAGTTGCCCCAACCAGACTTGTGTGTCGGTAAGTTCGATTAACGCTGTCATAAATTGAAACGTCATCATTATAGCGGCTGGGGCTCCTAGCGGCACAACACATAAAAACATTAACCCTATGGTTCTACCAGGTGTGACTCCAAAAGCCTTTTCGACGAAGTACGCGGGGCCAGCAGCATGGGGATAGGCCGATGCGAGTTTAGCGAAGACTAAAGCAACGGGTATGATGGTGAAAGTTAATAACAGCCAAGCGCTCATGGCACCACTTTGCGCAATGTCTACGGTCATCTGCGGTAATATAAAAACGCTGGTTCCCAACAAAGTGGTGGCGAGTAAACCTGCGCCATGCCACTTACCAATTTTATTTGTGTTTGCTGACATTCTTTGTAATCCTTTGGGTAACAGATGTTTAATATAATGGAAAGTGGGCTGGCTTTGTGTCGGTTTCGTCTTTTCACTTTGAGGTAAATGCCGACGATTTGTCGGTCTGTTTTAATATTGCCAAATAATTGTTGGAAGTTATGGACAAGTTTGATCAGGCTATTATTGCCGAGCTTAGAAAAAATGCGCGAGTTAGTGTTTCCGCTATTGCGGATGAGGTTAATTTATCACGGTCTTCTGTTTCTGAACGCATCAAAAAACTGGAACAAAAGAATGTGATTCGAGGTTATCAAGTGCTGTTAACGGAATCGCAGAAAGAGGGGGTAAGTGTTTATTTTGAAATTCAACACCGTTGCGCCCGGTGTTCTGAAGTCATCCCATATTTTGTATCTATTCCGGAGGTCGTCACTTGTCATGGCATTTCAGGCGACATGGATTTATTGGTGTTTGTCAAAGCTGACAACATGCGACGAATACACGAAATTCGTGAAAAGTTTGATGCGATGGAAGATATCGTAAAAATTAAAACTCATGTCGTCATGAGTGAGTGGATTGATAATAGAACCTAACCTTGAATTGGTATTATAATCCCGCAATTTTTGTCTATGAGTATGTATATGAAGTTTTCCGAATTAACTTTAAGCCCTTCGCTTGTGGATGTTTTACCTTATTCCGAGGCAACGGATATTCAAGCTGACGTTATCCCGTCGGTGATTGAAGGGTTCGATGTGATAGTCGGTGCCGATACAGGAACCGGAAAGACGCTGAGTTTTTTGCTGCCACTAATACACCAAATATTGAAATATAATGTGCAAGAACGTCAAGGGAATAGTTTAGAAACGGTCATTTTGGTTCCTACAAGAGAATTGGCAGCTCAAGTGGAAAAAGATAGTAACTTTGCAATAAATGCAGGGTTAATTAAAACCGCTTTAATAGTGGGGGGCAGAACGTACGAAGAACAAAAAAATGCGATTAGTGCAGGTGCTCAGGTCTTAGTTGCAACGCCTGGCCGTTTGTTGGATTTAGTCAAAAATTCAGGATTAGATTTATCGAGCATTAAACATCTCGTACTGGATGAAGCTGACCGTTTGCTGGATATGGGATTTCAGGATGAAATATCTGAATTAAATCAGTATTTTCCAGACTCTAAACAAACTTTGTTGTTCAGCGCTACGCTCGATGATGCAGTGTTTAAATTCAGCAAAACGATGCAAAAGAATAGCGACAACAAAGTCAAAATAATCGAGCATAAACAGCAACATGCAACTAAAGCAGAAATCGAGCAAAAAGTTTTTATTGTTGATGCGGACAAAAAGTTAGGCTTGTTGAGTCATATCTTGCAACAAGAACCTAAGCGGCAAACTTTGGTTTTTGTTCGTAACAAAAAGGATGCAGATAGGATTGAGGAAAAACTAGGTGAGTTGGGTATCAACTGCCTAGCCTTACATGGAGATAAGTCACAAAAACAGCGGGAAGTTATAAGTTCTGAATTTACAGATGGAGACATTAGGGTATTAGTCGCTACCGATATCGCCGCAAGAGGACTTCATGTTGATGGGTTGCCCTGTGTTATCAACTATCAACTGCCTTTTAAAGCTGAAGATTATGTGCACCGAATTGGTCGAACAGGCAGAGCCGGGCAAAAAGGCCTGGCACTGACTCTTATTACCGATCAGGACAATGCTTTAGTGGATGATTTAGAAGCACTTATCAACGAAAGATTGTTAAAACAGTGGTACCCGGGGTTCGAACCGGATTTAACCAAAGCGGTCGAAGTGAAACAAAGCAAGTCTAAGACTAAACGTCAGGCAAACAAGCGATTAAAGCGAAGAGGGCGTTTTTAACTTAAAGTATGACTAGTGGTCAAAGTTTGATGTGACTCATAGTCATACAAGGGGTTGATAAAAACGTACTAATTTACTCAGCAAACGGATGAAATATATTTGGCCAAAAATTAGTAATAAAGCGGAGTTAATAATGCCAAGCGGCGCTCTAAATATGCCTGGTACTGGGATTAAGCTTTGTTGCAAAAATTATCTCTGGAGTTTCATTGTTTAGTTTGTCACATTTAATGTCACGTCATTAGAAAAATAAAAGTAATAAATATGGAACAAAATTATCCAATCGGTACACCGGGCCAACCTTGGGGTGTGGAAGAGCGACAAACCTGGTTGGCGGCTCAAACAATCAAGCGAAGTTATGCTGAGCAGGTCTTAGGGCAAGTTGAGCAGTTAAAAAAAGACTATGACGTTGTACAATATGGCGCATTGAGTTACGACGAACAGAGATATCCGTTGTTTGCCATTAAAAATCGTAACTGGCAAAACGACAGACCGACGGTTTTGGTTACAGGTGGCGTACATGGTTATGAGACAAGTGGTGTACAAGGCGCTCTTAGATTTGCAGCCAATAAGATGACAGACTATTTGGGCCATTTTAACTTTGTAATCGTACCGTGTATCAGCCCTTGGGGTTATGAAACCATCAATCGTTGGAATCCGAATGCGGATGATCCCAATCGTTCATTTTACTCAGATAACATTGGTCCAAATTTTAAAGTCGAGGAGTCGGGCCAATTGATGGCGTTTTTGCAAGAGCAAGGATTTGATTTCATTGCCCACTTTGATCTGCATGAAACCACAGATACAGACAATACCGAATTTCGTCCGGCATTAGCGGCACGCGATGCCAAAACCCAGCATTCCTGGAATATCCCAGACGGATTTTACGGCGTAGGTGATACACAGAGGCCACAACCAGAATTTCAGGCGGCAATCATAGAGTCAGTTTCGAAAGTGACACATATCGCACCTGCCGATGAAAACAATCAATACATTGGTTCTGATGCGGTTCAACATGGCGTAATAAACTATGCCAAAAAAGAGCTGGGTTTGTGTGGTGGTATGACGGAAGCGATCTATGTCACAACAACCGAAGTTTATCCGGATAGTCCAAAAGTGGACGATGAAAACTGTACCATGGCGCAAGTAGCGGTGATCACTGGTGGTTTGGATTACATCATTAACCAAGTTTAAACTTGGAAATTCAGGTGAGACTTCTGGCTCACCCGAATTTTGGTGCCAATTTAGAAAGGGGCTGGGTACTCCTGTAATACCTCAATAATTTCGATAATTGCTTCTTGTGATATCTCAACAGAAAATGCATCCAAGTTTTCTTTTAGTTGTGCCATGTTCGTCGCACCAATAATAGTTGATGTGACACCATCAACTTGATCACACCAAGCCAGTGCTAACTGAGCGGGTGTCATACCATGGCGTTTGGCAACTTCAACATAACGCCTTATCGCTTCGTTACTTTGCTGGCTATCTCTAAATAAACCATTTCTTTGACTCATGGTCCAACGGGAACCTTCTGGTCTAGCGCCATCAAGGTATTTACCAGTTAACGCACCTCCGGCAAGGGGTGACCAGGGCAAAAATGCGATGTCTTCGTGCACACAATTTTCAATGAGATAGGGCCAATCTTTGTTGTGTAACAGGTTAAATTCATTTTGAATGGATACCATTCGAGGTAAATCGTATTTGTCGCTGAGTTTCAGGTATTCATTTATTCCCCAGGTCGTATCATCCGAAAGACCACAATATCTGATTTTGCCACCATCGATACATTCCTTTAGTGCCTGCAAAATTTCCAACATTTGCTCTGAGTGTTGTTTTTTGTTGATGTCCGTAAATGTGACGGCATTAGGCCTATGTCTGGAAAAGTGAGGTGTAGGGCGATTGGGCCAGTGCAGTTGAAACAAGTCGATATAATCTGTGTTTAAGCGTGTTAATGAAGCGTCCACCGCTCTTATTACTGTGTCACCTGTGATGTTTTCGCCATTTCTAATATAAGGCACACCATTACCCGCAATTTTACTGGCAATGATCATTTTATTTCTGTCACCTGAATGCCGGCTCAGGTAATCACCTATGATTTCTTCAGTTTTACCGACTAATTCTTTTTTGGGTGGGACCGGGTATAATTCTGCGGTATCAAAAAAGTTAACACCTTGAGACAACGCATATTGAATTTGCTCGTCCGCATCCTGCTGGTTGTTTTGTTGGCCCCACGTCATTGTGCCGAGGCAAACTCTTGAAACTTCGAGTGCACTGCTACCTAATCTAGAATATTTCATATTTTTCCTTGAATTGATTCCTTGCTGCAATACTGGAAATTATTCAGCGAGAAGGCAACAAAAATATTTACAATTACAATATTTGAATTACCATATATGCGAAATTTCATATATAAAGGTCTGTAGACACATTATGGATCCCGTGTTGTTTTATAAATCCCTAGCTGATGAAACACGTCTAAAGTGTCTTTTGTTGATCCAACATCAGCAAGAGTTGTGTGTATGTGAGTTAATGTCAGCGCTAGGTGAAAGCCAACCTAAAGTATCCAGGCATTTGGCCTTGTTAAGAAAAAATGGCCTATTGTTGGACAGAAAACAAAAACAATGGGTGTTTTATCGTATAAGCGACAAATTGCCACAATGGGCAATTGATACGATAAAACAAACGACAGAAGAAAATGACGGTTATATCAAAACAAATCTTGATGAGTTAGATAACATGGGTGACCGCCCAGTTCGTCAAGCCATTTGTTGTTAATTAATGAGGAAATAGTTATGTCTATTAAAGTTGGTATTAACGGGTTTGGCCGTATGGGCCGTTTGACCATGCGAGTTTTGTTTGACGCTCAAGATATAGAAATTACACAAATTAACGACCCAGCGGGTGATGCGGCGACCTTGGCCCATTTGTTAGAGTATGATTCGGTTCATGGCCGTTGGCAACACGAAGTAAGCAGTACAGAAAACAAGATGTTGATCAATGGTCAAGCTATTATTTGTAGCCAGAATAAAACAATTGCAGACACCGACTGGTCAGGCTGTGATTTGGTTATTGAAGCTTCTGGCAAGATGAAAACCACAGAACTTCTGAACCAATACCTAGAGCAGGGTGTTAAACGTGTTGTGGTAACGGCACCAGTAAAAGAGCCAGGCATCTTAAATGTCGTCATGGGCGTTAATGATCATTTATACAACAAAGAAGAACACCCAATTGTTACTGCGGCCTCTTGTACTACTAACTGTTTAGCACCCGTGGTCAAAGTTTTACAGGAAAATGTTGGCATTAAACATGGCTCTATGACCACCATTCACGATATAACGAATACTCAAACTATTTTGGATGCACCACACAAAGATCTTCGCCGTGCTCGAGCATGTGGCATGAGTTTAATTCCAACCACAACTGGTTCTGCAACCGCCATTACTCATATTTTCCCTGAGCTAAAAGGCAGACTTAATGGCCATGCGGTACGTGTACCCCTTGCTAATGCTTCGATAACCGACTGTGTTTTTGAATTGGAAAAAGAAGTAACAGAGGAAGAAGTAAATGCCTGGTTTGAAAAAGCCGCTGCCAATGAACTAAAAGGCATTCTCGGATACGAAGAAAAACCTTTAGTTTCCATCGATTATAAAACGGATCCGCGCTCAAGCATTATCGATGCCTTATCCACCATGGTGGTAAATGGCACACAGCTGAAACTTTATGCCTGGTATGACAATGAATGGGGTTATGCCAACCGAACGGCTGAGCTAGCGTTAAAAGTAGGCCTGTCGGATCTAAGTTAAGCTTTATGTTTGCAACTTTATCGAGTGATGTAAAACAGTACCTCATCATCACTGGCAACTATTGGGCCTTTACCTTAACGGACGGGGCCCTAAGAATGCTGGTTGTGCTTTATTTCCATCAGTTGGGGTATAACGCTTTTGAGGTGGCTTCGCTGTTCCTGTTTTACGAGTTCTTTGGTGTAGTGACCAATCTTCTGGGAGGTTGGTTAGGAGCTAAATTAGGCCTTAATAAAACTATGAACCTGGGTTTGTTCCTGCAGATTGTCGCCTTGTCCATGTTGATGGTTGACGATGCAAACATGGTGGTTTGGTATGTGATGTTGGCTCAGGCTTTATCTGGCATCGCCAAAGATCTTAATAAGATGAGCGCAAAAAGTGCCATTAAATTGCTTGTGCCGAAAGATCAGGACAGTGCTTTATACAGGTGGGTTGCGGTTCTCACTGGCTCGAAAAACGCCTTAAAAGGGGTAGGCTTTTTCTTAGGTGGTGTGTTGCTCACTGTTTATGGTTTCCAATCCGCTATGTTGATTATGGCAAGTGTATTGGTTGTTGTATGGCTATTAAGTTTGTTTTTGCTAAAACAAGACTTAGGCAAATCCAGCTTTAAACCTAAGTTCAAAGACTTGTTTTCCAAAAGTGCCAACATTAACTATTTATCGGCGGCACGATTGTGTTTGTTTGCTTCTCGTGACGTTTGGTTTGTCGTGGCTCTGCCAGTGTTTTTATCACAACAGTTTAACTGGGACCATTGGCAAGTAGGCGGCTTTTTGGCTTCCTGGGTGATCTTTTACGGATTCGTACAAGGTTATAGCCCTAAGCTAACTAAGTTAAAAGAAAACACTACTCGTGAGCAACAAGCGATAAAAGTAGCTGTAATGTTATCTGTATTACCTGTCGCCATCGCTATCAGCGTAATGAGTTTTGATAACGTATTATGGCCGTTGCTGATTGGGTTAATACTGTATGCGGGCGTGTTTGCGGTAAATTCTTCGTTACATAGCTTTTTGATTGTGCACTATGCCGATGCGGATGGGGTGTCTCTGGATGTTGGTTTTTATTATATGGCCAACGCATCAGGGCGATTAGCGGGTACTTTGTTGTCAGGTTGGATGTATTTGCAATACGGCATTGTTAGCTGTTTGATCGTATCGAGTCTGTTGATATTCGCCGCGTTAGTGTTTACCCAAAAACTACATATCACTCAAAATGTTAAATAGATTAGGCCCTTGATAAGAGGGCCTAACTTCAAAAGCGCCACTTCTCGTTATAAAAACGTCGAAATGTCTTCAAGTGGCTTTTTCACCTGAGCGTGGGCTGGAATCGTTGCATCTTCTGCCGGGTAACCCGCTATCAACAACATATATGGTCGTTCGTTGTCAGGGCGGTCACAAATTTTGGATAAAAAGTGCATCGGTTTAGGCGTGTGCGTTAAGGTAGCGAGTCCAGAATTGTGCAAGGCGTTGATCAAAAATCCCGTGGCAATGCCTACCGATTCATGCACATAGTAGTTTGTGTTTTTGTCCTCGGCGTGAATCCCGCCTTTTTTCTGGCTAAAGATAGCGATTAACCAAGGGGCGTGTTCAAGGTAAGGTTTTTGATCGTCGGTACCCAGTGGCTTTAAGGCATCAAGCCATTCATCTCCCGCACGGCCGGAATAAAATCCGCGTTCGTGTTCTTCAGCTTGTTCTCTAACCTGCTTTTTGATGTCAGGGTTGCTGATGGCAACAAAGTGCCACGGCTGGTGGTTTGCACCGCTAGGTGCCGTACCTGCAGCGCGTAAACAGTTTTCTATTACCTTCTTATCTACCGGGCGGTCACTGAACTTTCGGATGCTGTGGCGTCGTTTTATCTCCTGATAAAACTGTTTGGAACGTTTTAACATTTCTGATTCAGGGTATTCGATGAAATCGTTCAGCGGCGTATTGTCGTGTTGTTGCATAACTTATGGATTCTCTGTTTGAAGTTGTCTAAGCATAACTAGCAACTTGTTGCGAATGCAACATTTTATTGAAACTTTGCTTTTGTGATTTTTGAGCTAGTCTTAATGAGCAATTTAGTCGAAACAAAAGGATAAGAATATGTCGGTTAAAGCTATTCCCGATGGTTACCATACAACTACTCCCTACTTAGTTGTCAGAGACGCAAACCAAGCGATTGAATTTTATAAATCGGCTTTTGGAGCGGTGGAAAGAGGGCGGTTGGCTATGCCTGACGGTACGGTAATGCATGGGGAATTTCAGGTTGGGGATTCTTTTATCATGTATTGTGAAGAGAACCCAGACATGGGCATGCAAGGCCCGCAAAGCACAGGCGGAAGTGGCGTGACACTCTGTTTGTATGTTGAAGATGTAGATGCGGTTTTTAATCAAGCGATAAGCAGTGGTGCAGAGAGCATCTATCCTGTTGAAGATCAGTTTTGGGGAGACAGAGCAGGAACGTTAGTCGATCCATTTGGTCATCGCTGGATGGTAATGACCCATATTGAAAACGTCGAATGGGACGAAATAGAGCGACGTTTTAATCAGATGTATTTGGACTCACAACAGGGTTAAATTAATTTGGCGTATTTGGGTTAGTCCATATACGCCAATGTGCTACAGTTGGTGTTAGCCAACGTTTTTTCAATTTTGTTGCGACTGCTGAGTCCGGCGGATTTCTCTTTGTCGTTTCCTTGGATTTCGGCTATTTTGAAGCTACATAGGCGATAAACCTTATCACCGACTTTGGGATCGCCCAAGATGGTCCAGATTTCATTGTACTTTTTCTTTGGTCCTTTAAACACATGGGCTTTGCACAAATATTGCTCTGTATCGCAGCTGATAACTTCTGCTACTTTTCCGTGCAACTCATATTCATGGCTGTCCGAATTTTTCCCGCAGCCTGTGAGCAGAGTGGAAAATAGGGTGGTTAAAATGAAGGTGGGTTTCAAGTTGGACTCCGATTAAAATGCTGTTGAGATAGTATCAAACTGTCGGCTGGACAATATAGGGTTAATACCTATTTAACCAGTCTGGTTCGAAATCCTTATCAGATACTTCCAGATTTAATGACTCTATTCGGACGTCCAAGGCATTGGATTTCAAAATCAACTCGTCCATAACTATGGTATTATCATCCAGCTCATACAATTGTCGACACGCCCGATAATAAAAGAACATGATCTTAATGGCGATGACGTCGTCCTTCTCCGTCGCAGTGTTTATCGCCTTCATTTTTCTGGTGATGTAGTTTAGCTGCTGTTTTAACTGCCATACATAATAAACCTCGTACATGAAACCGTTTGATTTAACTTTGTTTAGCCCAAAGCCGACAATGAACATGGCTAGAACGACACCAGCTAAATTGATTTCAAAATGGCTGCCTTGTCCATCGGTAAAGAGAAAAATTGCAGCTTGAGCCAGCCCTAATGATAAACCTGCAAAAACCAATATGCTTGAAACGATGACAATATTCAGGTGTTTACGATATATCGCTTTATCTATTTTTTGTAACTGCATGGGGATTTCCAAAAAATGTGAGGCGGCATTATAAACCCAAATAAAGATTAGATTCAGCTTTTCGCCAGTGAAAAATTAACGATAAACGTACTTATGACGCTAAATTTGCGATAATAAGTACTAGAAATTGACAAAAGTTATTTACAGCATGAACCGAAGAAAGAAAATTAACGAAACGTTAAAGAAAAAAGCAAAAAAGGCCAATGCCAAGCTGCATAAATCGAACAAACCTAAGTACATTTCAAAAGCCGAACGCGCCAAAATGGAAGAAGCACAATCGGTAGATAGTGCTCCTCAGCAAGACTAACCATTCGTGATGTCGACTTGAACTCTCTTTATTGATTGCTCATAACCGTCGGTTGCGATGATTGTAATGAATACGGTTGTGAGCTCCGATACATCTAGTGTATTAATAGTTACGGTATCGAGCGGTGGGTTATTCGGATCGCCAACAATCTCCAACACAGCAGGATCGTCAGAAACGACCGAAACCACAGTCACTATATCGCCGTCGGTGGCAGCGTCAGGGTCCGTAGGCGTTATATTGAAGGTTTGTGTAGAGTTATCCGGCATCTGAATCAAGTCTACTCGATCGTCGAAAGTAGGAGGACGATTGTCTAGTTCAACGCTTACCGTTAATGGAACATCGGCAAAAGCTTCTGAGTCATAAACACGCACAACTAAAGGTAGGTTATTAACTATGGTGCCTTTGGCTGCACCGGAAATGATAATGCTATTGTTATCCGCCGCATGAACAACGATATCTGCGGGCACAATGGCACTATTTGGAGACCTGACTTCTACCGTATGGCTCGTATTATCAGGATCTGTAATGGAAATAGGCAAACTTAGCTGATCATCATTGATGAGGGTTATATTGTCATTTGACAAGGTGATTTGCGGAACGTCGTTCACAGGCATTACGGTAAAACTGATGGTTTCTATGTCAGTAAATATGTTACTGCTGTTATCTACCGCCACTAGGTTAAATGAATAATTGGTGTCGGTTAAAACGTTATCTGGAACCACTATTTCAACGTGATCAAAGTCGTCATCAGGATCATTGCTGTCCATTAGTGTTAGCTGCAGGTCGTCGAGACCACTGCCACTTATTGAAATGTTGATGTCGTCGCCATTATCGTCTGTCGCAGCGAAATTGATGATGAAAGTAGATTCTTCGTTGACGTTGGTAAAGTAGGGCTCAACCACTAAAACGGGTGGTACAGGTTCATCGGGTACGGTTACGGTGATGATGAGTTCGGATGATAAAAAGCCGTCACTGGCGGTCGTTGTGAAATGATACACATCTTCATAATTCGCGTTTTCATCAACGGTAAGTGTTAAGGTTGCACTGGCAGCGTCATAACTAAAATCCAAATTTCCGCTATCAACGACTCGATTAATGCTCATCTCATCTGCTTCGGGATCAACATAACTTAGCTGAATATCAACGCTTTCACCGGGAAGAATATTGAGTTCTGTTTGCTCTGCGGTAATGACAGGTTCGGTATTGGTGAAAGTAATGGTGACAGGCAGACTACTTGTTGTTGTCGCCCCAAACTCATCGGTCGCCATGGCGGTAAATTCACCCTGATAATCCTCTACAATATCTAACGCGGTTAAAGTCAGTTCTCCATTTTGGTATTCGACATCGAGTTTATTAATGTCAAACTCAAAGGATGGTGTTAGCTCACCTTCGTTAATGTCATTGGCTGTAACACCAAAATCTATGGTAAAGCCTTCAACTAGTCTTATCTCATTTATGTCAAAAGTAATGTCTGGTGGTGTATTTTTATTTATGACAACATCGATGATTTGTTCTCGAGCGCTGCCAAAAACGTCGGTTGCCGTTAAGGTGATTTGCGTATTAATGTCTTGCTCACCAGCAATAGGTAATGCACTCACGGCGATGTGATTATCATTCAAAATGGCGTGCAGAATCTGGTCGTCAAAACTGATCTGGGTGTCAAAATCATGTTTTTCAAAATCAGACAATTCAAACGGGATAGTTAAGGCTTTAGTTTCAAGTACGGTAACCGGGTGAGTGACGGCGATTAATGGTGCTAAATTTGGATTTCCACCTAAAAACGTTATGAAGTTGTTTTTGATGTAGAGGTGGAAGGTTAGTTTAGAGTCAAACTTACCATCACTTGCTTTAACAGTGATTTGCTCATGTTGCAAATTGGATACGTCGTCGCTCTGCACATAAATGAATGGGTACTCTAATTTAAACGACAGCGATGACGATGAACTGCTCACTGATAAGTCGACATGATCGTTTTCTTTGTCTTCGTAGGCAAAAGCAAGTTGAGTAATTAAGCCCGTTTCGTCGCCATTTATCTTTTTGATCAGACTTAAGTTGACGTTTTCCTCGATAAAGAGCTCGGGTCTGGTGTTTGATTGAACCGTTTTTGCACTTTTAGCATTGGCATTGTCTTGCTGCGATAAGATAAAAGTAAATTGATCCGTATTATGTGCGTCACTGACTTCTAACGTAAATTGATTGTCGTCCGCGTCGAAATCAGCTAATGGGTAAAAGGTTAGATCAAATCCGGCTTGGGCTTTATTAATATGACTTTCAACCCATTTCGGTGACTTCAAAACACGGTATGAGATTCGGTCAGAATCTGGATCATAAACGTCGAAGTTAATAGTGCTTGAACGGTCAGAATCGAGCATTATTTCAGGTTGCAGTAGGGCAATGACCGGGGCTTCGTCGGTTTGTAAGTCTCGGTTTTTGTTAAAATAGATAAGTTGCATCGCCGATTTATATTCGATGCCATCTTTTTTAGTGACGGCAACTATTTCGCCGTAAGTATCTTCTTCGCCTTCAACGGCCTTTAATATTAGCTGTTGCTTGTTTTCCGATAATCTTCCTTCTATATGATGAGCGTTAAAATAAAAACTCTCTTCGATAGATTCATCCATGTCGTAATTTCGTTGAAGATCAATAGTAACCGTTTCTTCCTCAAAAATGGTTATATAGTCTGTGGGCAAAAAGATGATGTAGTCTTGTATTGGTTCCGGACATAAGCTGGGATCATTGTTACAACTGTTATCGCTGTCCGTGTTATCGCCATCATCTGGCTCTGGTTCGTTGTTTGTTGCTTCATTTACCGTGTAACTAATGGATTGATTCACAGAATGAGAGTCACTGCTAAATCTAACTATGAAGGTGCCGCTAGCGGGACTGGTTTTAGCCGAAAACGTAATGGTTTGACTAGCGGTGTCAATGGACACTTCATGTCCGAACAATTCACCTGTAACTTCCGCATTGATAGAAAAGTCTTCAGCTTGACTGAGTTGGTAACTTATACTTTTTGAACTGTTTGTTTCTAATTCAAAACTGCTGCTTTCAAGCGTAATTGTAAATAGCTGCTTGTTGTCATTGTCCTCATCACTTCCTGAACTGCAAGCGAAGAGCAGCGCGACACAAACTAAAATAAAAAATCGGAGAGATACAACTTTAAGATGGAACATATAAAAACTTACCGATTAAATCGAAACAAACAATAAAACCATACAATAAACCTGCCAGTTTATGTTCCTTTGTAACGGCAGCAGCCTATTTGTCTTTAAGTTTACTTTATCTCTTTGAATAAGGAAGTGAGTTTAGGTATTTAGATTAGCGGTTTATCAAAAAACGCAGCGATGACGCTGCGCTTTTTCAGAACATAAGTTTTTTATTTTAGCAAGCTAATGGCTGTTTCAAGTTTGTCTTTTAGCTCCGCGTTTTTTAACGTTTGATTTTCCATATCAAAGTTGTCGTAGAAACTTGGAATGGAAAGGTGCGCTTTTACGTCTGCGGCAAAGTAGGGGGCAGAATTAACCGCAGCGTTTAAAACTGTTGCCGCTCCGCCTGGACCTGGTGATGTCGCTAAAAATACCATTGGCTTATTTTGAAATACCTTCATGTCTATGCGTGATGTCCAATCAAATAAGTTCTTATATGCTGCAGTATAAGAGCCATTGTGTTCTGCAAAAGAGATGATGATGGCATCAGCCTCACCCAATTTCGCATAAAACTGTTTTGCTTGTTCAGGTTGACCTAGCTCTTGTTCACGATCGCTACTGAAGATAGGCATTTCGTAGTCGTTTATGTCTAATACTTCAATTTCTGCGTCTTCCACCAGTGACGCGGCGTGAATGGCTAATTGCTTGTTAATGGACTGAGAGCTGCTGCTAGCTGCAAATGTTAATAATTTCATAATAATCACCTCTAATTTAATTTGTTAAGCGGCTGGCTTTGTGTGGCGTGCCCCGCAAAACTTGAATAGCTAGAGTCTAGATTGTTACTGGATGATTATTAATACCCTTTTTGTGCAGTTATTGTTTCCAGTTGACTGTTAATAAATGTGGCTGAGTTTCAAAGTAATGACAAAAGGCTTTGGTACTGCTGCATATCAATAAAAGCTAATATTTGGCTTGTTGAGTCAGATCTATCAAGACTTTTAGGAAAGGGTTTTACTTGAAGTAACTGTTGTTATCTTTGCTTTTTGTATGCGGTAATAAATGTGGATAATCAACAGAGGTTAACGTCGTGGAAGTGGGATTCAAACGAAAGTTAAAGGTTATATTTTTTTAACAGTTGCGCATAGGTCTCACTATTAATGACATTGTTTAGTGTGTTTTGAAAGGTTTTAACGAGTTGGGGATCGATGTTTCTGCTAAATGCAAAACAGGTCTGGTATTCCATCAAGGAGTACGCAATTTCAAAATCATTTGGATCAAAACCATGTGTTAAAAACAGTTGGTTGGCACCGGCGGTGTGGAACGCAAACAGTTGAATTCGGTTTTTATACAACATCTTAAGGCTCGCCGCCTTCGACACATTGCTGACAATATTGAGTTTTACGTTGTATTCGTTCATCAACAATTGTTCGGCAGCATCAAATCGAATGGTACCGATTTGATAGTTATCGAGTTCGCTGGCGTAATTAATTTTTATATTCTGACTTTTTAATGCATATAAAGCATATTTTGCATTGAAAATAGGGCATGCCCATTGAAACAAAGGCGTTCTTTCATTGGTTTTTGAGGTGGAAAAAAGCACTAAGTTATCTTGGTGTTGCAAGTCGTAATAGGCTCTAGCCCAGGGCATGACATAAATTTCTTTTTCCGGAGTGCCGAGCTTTTTCCACACTTGTCTTAACAAATCTACGGCCAAACCCTTAACTTCGCCTTGCTCCGTATAATTGAGTGGTGGGAACTCTTCGGTCGTGTAAGTCAGCTCCTCTAGCGAAACAGCACTAAGCTCAATACTGAACAAAAAAATGACGACGGTGAGCAGTCTTCTCATAAATTCAATTAGATAGGCCAAGGATAATGTTATTATAGCAATGAATATGAGGTTCTATTTTGAGGATCTGCAGTTTTGTGGAGCCGACTTTGATTACAATCAAGAAGGTAAGCAGAGGTCGATGGCGTCGCCTTAGAAAGTAATAAGCTAAATCTTATTTTACAATTAAGATCGTAATTATGATTTAGCTATTAGTTACTCAAGATCAATTTGTACAAAAATCATTATTTATTCGGTAACTCTTTTTATGACTTAGCGGCCACAATCGCACCTGTGGTTACCATGATGCTGCCTGCCGTCTTATTGATGATGTTAGAAGCATTCGGCGATCTGAATACTTTTTTTGCTCTTACCGCTAACAAGGCGTAACAGATGTTAACGCTGCCAAAGGCCAATGTAGCAACTAACATGATTAGTCCGGTATCAGTGACGGAAACTTCTCCTATGTCAACAAACGCGGGAAAGAGCCCGATGTAAAAAAGAATTGCTTTCGGATTCCCTAATGTTATGAGCAAGCCCGCCATAAAGTTGGAAAATAAGGTGGATGGTTTTGCCTCTTCTATGTCCACCGACTTTGCTTTTGATTTCAGTAAATTAATGCCTAAATAAATGAGGTATGCCGCACTCAAGTATTTAATGATGACAAATGCCGAGCCCATCATTTCTGCGATTGCTGAGAGACCTAACAATGCCAGAACGATAAAAACGTAGTCGCCACAGACGATACCCATCGTCATATATAACCCTCTGGAAAATCCGGAAGAAAACGAACTGGCGATAATGGCGAAAACCGCTGGCCCTGGTACAGCGGCCAAAATCAACATCGCGATGAAGAGAGAAGATAATTCGGTGAAGGTCATTTTTATTGCAAACTAATTGAATGGTTAGATATTGAACTTAATGCAGTTATAAACGAATAGGCGATAAAGGTCGACAAATAAGTGCTGTGTAAACAATTTAATAAGTTAATTGCTCTTCATAGAAGATGTGAACCCAATATGATAATTAGGCAAACTAAAACTGACTTTTAAGCCAGTTGAAAAAGTTTGCAAATTTTTGTTGCTGCCATGAAGCACTGGGGGCGGCTAAATAATAGGAAAATTTTGTTTGTAGTCTAGTTTCTGATATTTGAACCAAGTTGCCTGACTCAATATCGTTCTTGACCATATGATGCCAACCGAGTGTGATACCGAGTTGGCGTTTGGCGGCATTGACACTCATAGCAACATGGCTAAACCACATTTGCTGCAAGTGCTCGGGCACCTCTAATTGGTGATGTTTAAGCCAGTCAGCCCAGGAAACCCCTCCTGGTTCATCTTCAATGCCGGCATTGTAGTGCAGCAGCGTATTAGAGTGCAGTAACACCGTCATATCCTCAATGGTATCGCCCTTGAAAATATCTGGGTGGCAGACGGGGTAAACAAACTCATGTGCTAGAAGTTCAGTTTCAAGCCCTTTGTAGAGGCCACTGCCAAAGTGGATGTGGCCATCGATTTGATTGGTTGTAAAATCGACGAGTTGATCCTGCGCGATAATTTCCAGCTCTATATCTGGAAATTCTTTTTTATATTCAGTCAGTTTGGGCAGCAACCACAAGTCTGCAAGCGACGGTATCACGGCGATAGTGAGTTTTTGTTTTTGGCTGGAAAATCGACTCTGTTGTAAACCGTGTTGAATATCTTTGATGCCAGAGCTCGCGTGCAGATAGAGAGTTTTTCCTGCGGGAGTTAAGTCCACTCCCTTTGAGCGGCGTATGAACAAGCCGACATTCATTTGCTGCTCCAATTGACGCATTTGATGACTAACTGCGCTTGGCGTGATGTGCAGGATTTCAGCCGCTCTTGAAAAGGAAGATTCTTTCGCAACAATCGTAAAGGTATGTATGGTCGACAGTGGAACTTGATTAGTCATAGTGATATGAATTTTACTCACATTGGTTTGAGGAATTATCACTTTTAAATTGGGTTTAAGGCAAGCCATAATGCGATAAGAGTTAATTAGTAGAGGTAAACCGTGTATGTCAGAGCATATAGCGACCATCAAATGGCAAAAAAAACAAAATGAGCTTTTCGTCGATAATAAATACAGTCGATGTCATGAATGGAAATTTGATGGCGGCGTGAGTTTTGCCGCTTCACCATCTCCCCAAGTGGTGCCAATGCCTTATTCGGATGAACGTTTTGTCGATCCAGAAGAAGCCTTTGTGGCATCACTTTCAAGCTGTCACATGTTATTTTTTTTGCAGATAGCGGCGAAAGAAGGTTTTGTTGTACAAAGTTATGTTGATGACGCTGTAGGTTACATGGGTAAAAACGAATCGGGAAATATCAGTATGCTCAAGGTAAGTTTAAGGCCATTGATTGAGTTTTCTGGAGAAAATATCCCGTTGACAGACAAATTAGAAGCTATGCATCACAAGGCCCATTCACTTTGTTTTTTGGCTAACTCTGTCAAAACTGAAGTGGTTACGGAAATACGGACTTAAAACGATCTAAATATTGGTGTGAACAGTCTTTATATCACTTAGTTTGTTCAGAGTCGGTTTAGCCATAGAGGCAGCGAAAACAACTGCCTTTTTCTTGTTTGATATAAACCAGATCACCGCCATGGTTATTCATGATCTGTCTCGATAAACTGAGACCAATTCCAGACCCTTCTTGCTTAGTGGTATAAAAAGGCACAAACATGACATCTATTACATGTTCTGGCACGCCCGGTCCGGAGTCCGCTACGTCCACATAGACCTGATGTGCATTGTTTTGCCCCACCGTTATCTCAATCGCTTTTTTATCGGCTGCAGGTGACTCCTGCATAGTTTTTAGAGAATCTATCGAGTTCTTCACCAGATTAATCATGACTTGTTCTATCTGAGACTTATCTAACATAACCAGCGACTGGTCTTTAATCTTGATTGTTAGTGTGATGTTTTGTACGGTTAGCTGTTGTTTGAACAAGATGGCGATGTCTTCTATCAATAAATGAAGGTCTTGTGGTTCTCTAGTTGGCGAGGGCAGGCGACTTATGGATTGAAAACTATCTATAAATTCTTCCAGATGTTGTGTCCTTGAACTAATGGTTTTTAAAGCCAGTTGCAAATCATCTTTGTTTTCTTGATTAGCAAAGTTGAGAGTGTCTGGCAGCAGGTTTTGGCAGGTTTCTGCAATGGACGCCAGCGGAGTGATTGAATTGGCGACTTCATGGGTTAACACCTTTGTGAGTCGTTTATAAGCTTGTTGTTCTTTAGCTGTTAGTTCTTCGTGAATAGATTGCATAGTGATAATGAGTCGCAAATTTCCCTGAATTTGCGCAGTGGTGACTTGAATGGACAGGGTGTCTTCATGATCACCAATTTTCCACGGCGCAGTGAATTTCCTATTTGAGTCCGTTTCCAAAATGAGCTCGCCAACTTCTTTAAGTTCGTTAAGAGTTGTTATGCTTTTTCCTAGAAGGCGACTGGCAGCTGGGTTGGATTCGATGACGTTCCCCGAGTCGTCACTAACAATGATTGCCAAATCGACGTGAACCAATAAGGTTTGTAAAAATTGCGCTTGCTGCTCTGCTTTTAAACGGGAAGACTGGACTTGCTGTTTCACATCGTGAAAATACTGGTTCAGCGGGTGTTGTGCGCTAAGTCCGAGCGTACTGTCCCCGTTCGCTAAGGCCTTGATCACCTGAATGATCTGACGGGACTGTTGTTTATAGAGTGAAAACAAATGCAAGGTACACGTAACGCCAACAATAAACACCACAAACCAGGTGGCGGACAAACCTGAGGTGGAGTAGTTGTAAGTCAGAAAGCTCAGACAGGCCATCGAGCACATTAACGTCAAAAACCAGCGTAAATTATTGTTGGCATGCAGAGCTTTCATAACTTATCTCTTAATAATGGTTAACGTGTTATAAATCGTATTTGTCGAGTCGTCGATACATGGCCCCGCGTGTGAGCCCTAGCGCTTTAGCTGCCTGACTGACGTTACCTTGGAAGTGTTTTAGCGCGGCATGTACGGTTCGTTGTTCAATGATTTCGAGATTAAAAGTGTCTGGTGTATTCAAAGTAGCTGATACCATTAGGGTTGGATCGCTGTCTGTCTCGATATCTGATGAACTGTTATTATTGCCAATGACAGTTCTAATATTTAGCAATTTTCCTTCACTTAAAATAACCGCACGTTCGATCGCATGTGCAAGTTCTCTGACATTTCCTGGCCATGAATATTGACTTAGTGCTTTTAAATCATCGTTGCAGATGGACAGGTCACGTTTATATTTACGGCAATATTGCTCAAGATAATGGTGTACGAGCAATGGAATGTCTTCTTTTCGTTCTCGCAGTGGCGGTAAACGAATTTCAACGGTATTGATACGATACAAAAGGTCTTGACGGAAACGACCTTCATTTACGGCTTGCTGTAAGTTGTCATTGGTGGCGCAGATGAGGCGTATATCTACATCAATAACTTGAGTACTTCCAACTGGCGTTATCTGTCGATTTTGCAATGCTGCTAATAAGGTGGCTTGTTGTTGCATTGGTAGATTGCCTAATTCATCGAGAAACAGACTTCCACCATGTGCCAGTTCGAACCGACCAACACGATCTGATTTTGCGTCCGTGAACGCCCCTTTTTTATGGCCAAATAATTCACTTTCAAATAAATTGCTTGAAACAGAGCCCATATCGAGGCTGATCAAGGGTTTGTCGTTTCGATGGCTTAACCTATGAATTGCTTGTGCGGCGAGCTCTTTACCTGTGCCACTTTCCCCGGTGACCAATATGTTAGCATCGGTTTTAGCCGCTTTTTCTATCGTTTTAAAAACGGCTTTCATTATTTCACTCTCGCCAAGAAAGTCGAACGGTTGGGCATTCATTGCCTGACTTAACCCTTGCGTTTGACGTGTAAGCTTTCCAAGTTGTCTCTTGTCTTTGGCGTGAGAAAAAGCGGCGGCTACCGCACCTAATAGTTGGTCATTTTTCCAAGGTTTGGAAATGAAATCGGAGGCACCCGCTTTGATTGCCTCAACCGCAAGTTTTATATCGCCATAGGCGGTCATTAATAACACCACAACAGATGGATCTTGTTTTAAGATCCTCTTCAACCAATAAAAGCCTTCCTGACCACTAATTGAGTCTTGAGTGAAATTCATATCCAGCAAAATGACGTCTATTGTTTGCTCAGAAAGAATACCTTCAATGTCAAACGGCGTGTCAGTCGTTTTTACCACATCATAATGTTGTTTTAATAACAGTTTTGCTGCAATCAGAATGTCCGGGTTGTCGTCGACAATTAATATTGAACTCATTTTGTTCGTTTTTGATTTTGTAGTCTTGTATTCATAGGAGTGTACTGTAGATAACTTTCCATCGTCTAGTAAAAAGCGTCCATAAATGGACACCAGGATAATTTCAACTGTTCTATTAACGGACACCTTGAAGTCACTTTGAAAGCCAGTTTTTGTGTTAGTCATTGAATTTAATGGCTATTTTTGTTTGGCACGGGATTTGAGTAATGAACTGCAGAAATGAAGTTTTTAGGCTGAGTGTTTTTCGGTCTAGTGTCCGAATGGAGTTGTGATCTTGGATAAAAAAATAGAACGTTCGCCTCTGAAAAAACGAGTTAAACAAGGGGCTGTTACAGCCGTGTTTTTGAGTGCAGCGGTTTTGGCATATGGCTTCAGCCAATCAACAGGTGGTGCTCGAAGTCAAAACCTTGATAGGAATGCGCTAACGATAAGCACGGTGACACAGGGCGCTTTTATTGATGCGCTTAATATTCGAGGACAAGTTGTACCAAAAACCACCGTATATCTGGATACGATCGCAGGCGGCCAAGTAGAGCAACGTTTGGTAGAGCAGGGAGAGTTTGTTGAAAAGGGTCAGCCATTGGTTCGTCTTTTAAACACTAACTTACAGTTAGATGTTATGAGCCGCGAAGCGCAAGTGACAGAACAACTTAACTTTCTCCGTAACACCCAAATGACGATGGAAACCAGTCGACTCAATCTTAGAAGAGACTTGTTAGAGATTGAATTGCAAATTAATCATTTGGAAAGACGCTTTCAACAGTCGAAACCCTTGGTGGAAAAAGGCGTATTGGCGAAAGACAGATTAGACGAAATTGAAGATGAGTTGAGTTATTACCGTGCCAGGAAAGAACTGACAATAGAGCGACAGAAACAAGAAAACAGCATACGCAAGGTGCAAGTGGAGCAGCTTCAGGACAGCGCTCAAATGTTGGAAAAAAACCTGCAGTTTGCTAGACGAAATCTGGATAACTTGTTAATTACCGCGCCTGTATCCGGTTATCTCAGTGAACTCGATGTCGAGATTGGTGAATCAAAAGAACGAGGCGCTCGATTGGGGCAAATCGACCTTCCTAATGAATACAAGCTGGTGGCTAGATTAGACGAGTTTTATCTAAGTCAGGTCGCTTTGGGCATGCGGGTTGAGGTCCAGATAGGTGGCAAGTCTATTCCAAGCTCTGTATCAAAAGTCGATAGCCGAGTGACACAGTCACAATTTCAGATTGAAGTCGACCTTCCCGCAGAGGTGGAAGGAGTTAAACGCGGTCAAAGTTTGGATGCCGAGCTTATGTTAGGCGGAAATAGGGACAACGCGATATTGGTTAAGCGCGGGGCATTTTTCACCAGCAGCGGTGGAAACTGGGCCTTCGTTCTCACGCAAGATAATGAAAGTGCGGAAAAACGAAATATTCAATTAGGTAAAAAGAACAAAGATTATTTTGAAGTGTTATCGGGTTTGCAGGTGGGTGAACGAGTGATTACCTCGAGTTACGGCAACTTCGATAATGCACAGATACTAAATATACAGTAATGAAAGGACAAACGATGATTAATTTACAAAACCTGAGCCGTGTTTTCAGAACACAGGACGTTGAAACAACTGCGTTAAACAACATCAATCTGAATGTAGACGAAGGCGAATTTCTTGCCATCATGGGACCATCGGGTTGCGGCAAATCAACTTTATTATCCATTTTAGGCATGTTGGATTCGCCGTCTTCCGGCTCGTTCAACTTTGTAGATAAAGATATCGCAAATTACAGTGAAGAACAGTTGGCCAAACTGCGTAAATCGTCGGTGGGGTTTGTTTTTCAGAGTTTTAATCTGATAGACGAGTTAACCGTATTCGAAAATGTTGAATTGCCTTTGCAATACCAACAGATCTCAAGAGTTGAACGTAAACAGCGTGTAGAGCAAATTTTAAAACGTGTGGCGATCGATCACCGAGCGGACCATCTGCCACAACAATTATCGGGTGGTCAACAGCAAAGAGTCGCAGTAGCCAGAGCTTTGGTGACGAACCCCAAGCTCATACTAGCGGATGAACCAACGGGCAACCTGGACTCAAAAAATGGTGAAGAAGTGATGACCATGTTGCGCGAATTAAACCGCGAAGGTACCACGATTGTCATGGTGACTCACTCAGAGAAGGAAGGGGGTTATGCCGACCGATTGGTGCGTCTGTTAGATGGCCAGATCATGGTGGATAAAAGCAATAAACTAACCGCACATGCCGGGGCTGCATGACATGTTTGTTAATTATTTTCTCACCGCTGTGAGATCTTTTATGCAGCATAAACATCATTTTGTATTAAATGTGCTGGGATTCAGTATTGGCATGGCGGCCGCGATTTTGGTCGCTCTGTTTGCATACAATGAACTGAACGTAGACAAAGATCAGCCCGATGCTGACAGGGTGTATCGAGTTTATGCTGACAATACGGCGGTAGGCTTGTCGAAAGACGGTGCGATATCTGCCGAAGTGCCTTTAACGTTAAAAAGTCACAGTCATGTCGAGTCGATAATGTTGTTAGTTGATACCTATTTCATTAACGGCGATGAACACGAATTACCAGATATAGTGCGAGTGGCTAACACTGAATTTAAGCTTGGTAATTTTTATGTCGCGTCGCCCAATCTGATGGATTTCGTCAATCTTGAAGTGATAGATGGCCGTTTAGATCATGTATTAGAAAAACCAGGCTACCTAGCGTTAAGCCGCAGTGAAGCAATGAGATTGTTTGGCACGGTGAATGTTATTGGGCAAACCCTGACCCATGAAGCTGGAATTTATCGAATTGGCGCTGTATTTGAGGATTTACCACAAAATACTCACTTTGCGTTTAACGTGCTGACATTTTTGCCCGAAACCTCTAGAGGACCTTTTGGCGCTCACGTCTACTTCAAACTCACTGCCAATGCCGATGAGTTAGCGATTGAAGCAGAAATGACGGAAGAAAGGCGCCGTCGTTCACCCAGATGGGGCGATACCAGTTTTGACTTAATTCCGCTTTCCGATGTGCACTTCAACAGCAATGGTGAATTTGAGATGAAACAAGGCGGCTCACTCATTGCCTTAAAAATCAGCATATTGTTAAGCACTCTTCTGGTTGTTATTGCCAGTGTGAACTTTATCAACCTGAATATTGCCAGTGCAGGTAAACGAGCTAAAGAAATTGGGGTACGTAAAGCACTGGGAGCAACACGTGCTCAATTGATCACCCAGTTTCTAACAGAGTCTTTGTTACTTGTGTTAGTTGCAGGTTTGTTTGCTCTCTTTTTGGTGGAGTTGTCTTTACCCGGCTTTAATCAAGTGGTGGAGCGTAATCTATCCATAGAATACGGCTCGCCTTTTATGTGGTCGGTGATGAATGTGGTTGTCTTTATAGGGCTATTGTCAGGCTTGTATCCGGCACTGTTCCTTTCAGCTTTCAGTGCAAAACGTGTTTTGAGTGGCGACCTGTCCAGAGGGCAAGGTGCGATATGGGTACGTAAACTTACCCTATGTTTACAGGGGGCTTTTTCCGTTGGATTGATGGTGGCTGTGCTGTTTCTGTACGGCCAAATGACCCTAATTAAAGAGCTGGACGTGGGTTATGCCAAACAAGACCGTTTGATCATCAGAGAATTACCTGCTGAGGTTTTGTATAACAAAGAACCCAATGTTTTGATGAATGCACTATCTAATCTCGTTGGCATACAAGGTGTGAGCTTGAGCGATACCAATTACGCCACGTCAATGCTGATGGGGCAAAACTTCACTTGGCCTAATGGCGAAACCTTAGACGGTATGCAACCGAATATTGTTACGGGTTATCACGCTGCGGACGTATTAGGTCTAACTCTTTTAGCTGGAAGAGATTTTTCGCCGGAGTTTGCAGGCGACTGGTATGTTGAAGATGCAAACGGTGAAAAAAGAGCGGGGGTTCTTGTTACGCGATCACAAGCTCAAGCTGCTGGTTATACGGACTTTGAACAGGTTGTTGGTATGACACTTACTGTGCCGCGCAGAAATTTAACGGCAACCGTAGTGGGTGTGGTTGAAGATATTCGGTTAGGTTCTGTGACAAAGCCCGTCTTACCCAGTTCTTTCATTCTCGGATACATTCGAAATGAAACGGGCAATATCATCCTGAATACAGAGACAGAAAACCGCGTTTTGCTAACACAACAAGTCAATGAAGTTCTAAGGCAACATATCTCGCGTAACGATGTGAAAATCGATTGGATTGAAGAAGAATTTCATCAAGCGCACAGAAATGAATTTATGACACTCACGGTTTTAACGATTTTCTGTCCGTTGGCCATATTTTTAACTTGTCTCGGAACGGTTGGACTCGCTTCGTTTGCAACGTTCAGAAGACAAAAAGAAGTCGCGATGAGGAAAGTTCTGGGGGCGTCTCGACTTAATATCGTTAACTTGTTGGCTAAAGAGTTCTTAGTGCTTGTGGTTGTGAGTTGGTTTATTGCGTTTCCAGCCACTTATTTTCTTATTGCCGACTGGTTGGCAAACTTCAACGAACGTATTAGTCAAAGCTTGTGGGTCTACCTTGTCAGCGCTGTGCTCATTGCAGTTATTACCTGGATTACGGTTGCCGGGATCGCATTTAAAACAGCGAGTACCCGTCCTTCGAAGATACTGCGTTATGAATAAACTAACAATTATAAAAGAATATTAAATTAGGAATAAGGTAGCGAATATGTTTACGAACTATGTAAAAACAGCGCTTCGTTCAATTAAGAAGGACAGTCAGCATTTTGTACTTAATCTGCTTGGCTTAAGCATAGGTTTGGCAGCGGCCATTATTATGGGGCTGTTTGTAAGACATGAGTTGTCGTATGACAAATATCATCCAGATAGTGAAAGAGTGTATCAAGGGCGAACGGATTTTACTTCAACCGGTTTGCAAAACGTATCAACCAGCGATTTTAAAGTAGGCAGTTTATTAGCAAGTCATGCACAAGTTGAGTCCGTATTTAAACTGGCTAATGTGGAACCTTTGATGTTAAACGATGAAAGTATTAGTAACCTTGTGATGAGACAGGGCAGTTATCACAGGTTAAAACATATGTTTGCGGCGACTGAAAATTTAACTGACTTTGTTGATTTACCAGTGCTTAAAGGACACATTGGGGATACCTTGAGCAAACCGGGCCAAATTGCATTAAGTGAGTCTGAAGCCGTTAAATTATTTGGTCATACTGATGTCATTGGCCAAAAGTTAAATCATGAAAACGGTCAATATAGCATTGGTGCCGTATTTTACGACTTGCCGGAAAACACCCATTTTAAATTTGACTCTCTGATTCACATGTCGGATTCCCAGCAAGAAGAAGAGTTTGGATATGTTTATTACAAGCTTATCGCTAACGCAGACATTTCCTCTGTAGAAGCGAAAATGACGGAGGAGTATCACCAACGGTATCCCTGGAGTGTCGAGCAAGGCGTGTTTATGCAGTTGTATCAATTGCATGACGTGCATCTGAAAAATGCTGGTCCTTTTGTAATGAAACCAGGAGGTTCTTATGCAACCATTCAGATCTGCATTGGCTTGAGTGTCATCTTGATCATCATTGCCAGCATTAACTTCATTAACCTCAACATTGCACAATCTGCCAGACGAGCCAAGGAAGTGGGTGTACGTAAGGCTTTGGGGGCGACAAAAAGACAACTTATCTTTCAGTTTTTGATCGAATCTATGGTGGTAGTGTTATTTGCGGCCTTATTAGCTTTTTCATTTGTTGATTTGGGATTGCCAGAGTTTAATCAACTAATGGATCGCCAATTACAAATGAATTATGGCTCTGATTTTATGTTGTTGGTGGTACCTGTCATAACCCTGATTGGCCTAATCTCAGGTTTATACCCTGCGTTATTCATTTCATCATTCAGTGCCAAACGTGTATTAAGTGGTGACTTGGAACGGGGAAGCAGCGCTATTTTAATTCGCAAAATGACCTTGTGTTTACAAGGTGCCTTGTCGGTTGGCCTGATCATTGCCGCGGTAACTCTCTATCAACAAATGAACCTAGTAAACAAACTCGCGGTTGGTTATGAAAAGTCGTCTCGCTTGATGGTTAAAGATCTCCCATCCAGTGAAATTTACCAACAAGACAGCCACTTGCTTAGACAACTAAGAAATATCCAAGGAGTAGAACAAGTCACCCTATCCAACACCGAGCTGACCAAAGACATGCAGTACGATATTGGTTTTACCTGGCCAAACGGAGCAGAAGCCTCTGGTATGCAACCTACGGTTGGCACGGGTTATTATGCGGTTGAAACCTTAGGGTTGAAGCTCATAGCGGGTCGTGACTTTTTACCTCAATTTTCCAGTGACTGGCATGTTCAAGATGACGAAGGAAATCAGTCGTTTGGCGTATTAGTAAGCCGTCGCATGGTGGAGTTAGCAGGGTATCAGGATGTGAGTTCAGTGGTAGGCATGACAATCACGGCGCATTCGGGAAGACTGAAGGCAAAAGTGGTTGGCGTTATTGAAGATGTGAAAATAGGGTCCGCCAGACAACAGGCTTTGCCCGTTTCATTTAACTTAGGCAGTAACCGAAACGCCACAGGCCATATAGTGATCAAAACCGAGTTTGGTGCCGAACAGAATCAAATAAGACGGCAAGTGCAAAATATCATCGAACAGGAATTGCACTTAAGTGATGTAGAAATCACAGGTATTGATGAAGATTATGTGACGGCACACAAAAACGAACATAAAGCACTGGATATGATCACCATTTTTAGCGTATTGGCGGTGTTTTTATGTTGTCTTGGTACATTTGGGCTGGCCTCATTTGCGACCATCAGACGTCAAAAAGAAGTGGCGATTCGAAAAGTACTCGGCGCAACTAAATTAAGCATTGTAAATTTATTGGCCAGGGAGTTTTTGTTGTTGGTGGTAATTAGCGTCCTTATTGCTTATCCAGTTGCTTATTACGTTATTGCAGATTGGTTGGCTGATTTTAACAATCGAGTAGAGCAGATGTTTTGGGTATATCTGGTATCGGCGTTATTCATCGGAATTGTTACCTGGATAACGGTTGCTTTATTGGCCTTTAAAGCCGCCAGTACCAGACCATCGTTAATTTTGCGATATGAATAATTGGAAGTATTAAAAAACAAAGTACGAAAGTGGAGGGCATAAAGGTGCCCTCCATCTAAATAAGCAACCTAGCGTTCTAAAGAAGTGCTAAAAAACACCAAACTCAACTTTCCAATACGCATTCAATTAATCTTTTTTAGGTCCGGTTCAATATGTGTTTGTTTTGCTTTTTCTGAATGCAGTCGTTCCTTGGTAAAGTATTGATATAAAACGCCGAGCGCGTCATTGACCAAGTCTGGATTGGTGTTTAGAAACGAATCCCAGGTCTTAATTTGAAAACGAGAAATCCGTGTTGCCATGATGGCAACCAACGCACATGTAATAGTGTGATGAAACTTGTCATTAGCGCCAAGACTTTCAGCATAAGCTTTAATTCCAGTACAGACTCGTTTAATGGCTTCTTGCTTGCCAAACTTTTCGATATGTAACCAGGCAATTCTAAGGTGACCGATATGATCAAAATGCTCAGGCGATAGTGAACCATTTTCGAACTGGCTTAAAAAGGTGGAATCGTTTAGTACATCATTATTCGTTTTTTTGGTCATATTATTCTCCCCATATACATGACAACTATTATACCAATTCTGATAAGTAATTAGTCAGTTCAGAGCTGGGCCAGAAGTGGGAGAATAAGCGAAACTTGTGTAGGTATAGTCGTTCTACATCAAACAAGTTTGGTGCAATTATCGCGCTTCTGGACAGCTCCCAAAGGGCGGGTTTAAAAGCTTCTCATGCTGCGTTATTGATTTTGAAAAGGGAATGGCCATTCTCTACAATCAATGCCTTGCCTGAAAAGCTTTTAATTCCCGCTGAATGACCAATTACTTACCAGAATTGGTATTACATGGTCACTATGAAGGTGTGGCTTGTAGACGGGTCAACAAAACAAATGGCTAGATTTAAAAATTATAATACCGTTGACCTGACTACTGTAATCGGGTTTATGTTAAGTTTAATGAGTTTCATCGGGAGTTTATTAATGTTAACAATCAGCAAATTAGCAAAACGACTTAATATATCCAGAACCACGGTTCTGTATTATGAAAAAGAAGGTCTGCTTAGCCCAAAATATAGGGCTGAAAATGGATACCGCTGGTATGGTGAGAAAGAGATAACACGGATGGAACAAATTATGGCGTATAGGACAAATGGGTTACCCGTTAGCGTAATCAGACAATTGCTGGACAACTTAGGCAATGGGTCACAATTTTCCCTATTGCGCTCGCATTTTGATTCGCTTACAGCGGAAATTAATCAGTTGCGAGCACAACAAAAAGCCATGATAACTATGATGCAAGAGCCGGATGTATTAATGAACAATGGTGTTACCAAAGAAGGTTGGGTCGAAATAATGAAAGCATCAGGTTTTAGCGAGGATGGCATGATAGATTGGCATCGACAATATGAAAAAATGTCCCCTAAAAAACACCTTCAGTTTTTGAGAACACTAAAGATAAATGAAAATGAGATTGACAAAATTCGCAACTTTTGAAGGTTTTTAACCAGACTTTAGCAACTGTTTATTAAGACTAGAAGTTAAGGTTTCAAACATTTCCTGCGCCTCAGTACTTCGAAAGACAGAACGAATTTGTTCTAAGTCATCCGCCAGTATTTTGTCGTCTTCAATCAGTAAACTAACCTCAGCTAATATGTTGGCTTCATAAACATAACTCGTGATCGGATGTTGTTGGAAGAATGCATTCAACATGGCCGGGTTACTTAACGAAACTTGTTTGGCCAGAACGTTGAGAATTTCATTGGGAAAGTGCCAGCTCTTCGCAATGTAGTAAGTTAGTCTCTTAGAGTATTTGAACATCAGTGATTTAAAACCAAGCGAATTTGGGTGGCTGTCAGGGTGGACATAAGAAAAGGCTTCAACCAGTAACTGAAAAATAATCATATTGCCCAAATTATTGAGTAAGCCAGTGAGGTAAGCCTGTGACTTCTCATTTTTACAATCTGACTTAGCAACCAGCTCTTTAGCAATTTCAGCAGTTTTCACACTGTGCTGCCATATTTTTTCGCCATAATGTTTAAAATAAACCGTGTTGCTTGGCGTAAGTCTGTTAACAAAACCAGTAACGACACCTTCAATCAGGCCTTTTGTTCCTAAAAGCATAAATGCCGATTTTAGGTCGACGATAGCCTTATCACTTTTGTTGTAGTGGACGGAATTAGCCAACTCAATGACTTTAGCGGCAACAAATGGTTCATGTTCCAAGATATCAATTAACTCGTCTGTATCAAAGTCCTCTTTATTTGCTTGTTGGATAATAGTATTGAGTGAATTTGGCAATGGTGGTAGCGCTTTTAGTAGTTCAACAGGGCGAGCTAAAAGTTCTTCAATTTTAGCTGTGATAAAGGGCGTTAAATCATCTTGCACTGAATTTTTGTCGCTAATACCAAATAAATAGTCATAAAACAATCGGGTGTGACATTCGTTGATTGATGGAAGTGTAACGGGTGTGCGTTGCAGTTTTTCAGCCGTTGTTTGGGACGGATTATTGTTTGCTATTTGCGCCGTTTTTTCTTTTTTTTCACTTCTTGTGTTTTCAAAATAAAAGTAATTGGGTTCTTCGACATTTTTGCTACTAGAAAACATGCGTGAAACGAGTGAGCTAAACATGATCTTGGCGTCCTTTATGTGATCCAAATATCGGAAACCGAGACTGGATAGTTGCGCAAATTTTGTTCTTTTGAATGAGTCTAGTTGATAATTCTTGCTTCGTCTCAGGACATGAATAAATATACGAAAGAAAGTTTCCAATGTTAGGTTTTAATTAATAATATCAACCACTTGTAGTGGTTGGTGCAACTTTATTCGAAGAGAAACTATCACATTTAATTTGGCATTTGCCTTGCGAGTAGATCTTGTTACTAACCAAATTACGATGTGTGTGTTTAGCGTTTTATGAGCTTTTTGATCTGTAAACCAACACTTGTTTTGAGTGCAATGTGACGTGGTTTAGACAATTAAAATTCACCAAATTTGTTTTGTAAAGTCATGTTGTAAATTGCCTAAAAAGTTTAACTATTTCATTTTTCTTGTCTGATAATTTTAAAAATATCTAACCAATTCAGTGTTTAACTTAGGTAACAAATATTTAATTAGTACCCCATCTTGGTACAGTTTTTCCTGAAATAGGAAAACTGGACTTGGTAAATTTTTCTACTCTATCTATTTTGAACTCGGGAAATGAAAGGCACCTTATGTTCGTTAATTTGGGTTTATAGCGAAATGGAGTATGTGCCAACAAGCTTGCAGGTACTGAGATGAGCAGTACGGTCGGGGCATTCGCGGGCAAATAATCAAGGATGAATAACTTTAATTATAAAATATGAGTGACATAAAAAATGAAAAATAGATTCATCGCAAACAGCATTTTTGCAGCGACAGTCGTGGCTTTAGGTCAAGGTGCAGCATACGCGGAAGATCAACGTTACATAATAAAATACAAAAATGGTTATGGTCCAAGTGTAAAAGCCTCATTGCAATCCAGCGGTGGCAAAACACAACAAGCGCTAGACGTTCGCAATATGGTGGCAGCTAAACTTCCAGCTGATGTTTTGGCTAAGCTACAAAGCGATCCAAACGTAGAGTACATCGAGATTGATCCAATTCGATACTTAATGGCGGAAACAACACCTTACGGCATCAACATGGTTCAGGCGAACCAAGTTAGCGATGCTATGGTCGGTAACCGTAAAGTTTGTATAGTAGATACAGGTTACGACTTAAACCATGAAGATTTGATCAGCTCTGGTGTAACAGGGGATGATGGTTATGGCAGTAATGATACGGGCAATTGGTACAACGACGGACATGGCCATGGTACTCACGTGGCCGGAACCATTTCTGCGTTAGGCGGAAATAACAAAGGCGTTGTGGGTGTTACCGATAACGGCCAATTGAAATTGCATATTGTTAAAGTATTTAACGACAGTGGTTCATGGGCTTATGGTTCAGATCTGATTGCTGCCGTTGATCAATGTGTGGCAGCTGGTTCAAATGTTATCAGCATGAGCTTAGGTGGTAGCGGTTCGAGCAATGCAGAGAAAAATGCTTTTGATAACGCTTTGGCAAATGGCGTATTGTCAATTGCTGCTGCAGGTAATGATGGCAATAGCTCTATGTCTTACCCTGCGTCGTATGACAGTGTTATGTCTGTAGGTGCGGTTGACTCCAGTAAAAATATCGCTTCGTTTTCGCAATATAACAGCCAGGTTGAAATTTCGGCACCGGGTGTTGACGTTAACTCGACATTACCAGGCAACAAATACGCGGCTTGGTCAGGGACTTCAATGGCTACGCCTCACGTAGCGGGTGTAGCGGCAGTGGTTTGGAGTAACCATACCGAGTGTAATGCAAGCCAAATTCGTAACGTGCTTAATGTTACGTCAGAAGACAGAGGCAGCGCAGGCCGTGATAACTACTATGGTCACGGTATTGTGCAATCAAAAGCAGCCATCGATGCAATTGTGGAAAATGGTTGTGATGTGACACCTCCACCACCGCCTGTAGGTGATGAGCTTGAAAATGGTGTCGCGGTCACTGGCTTATCAGGTAACGCTGGTGAAGAAGTGAAATATACATTTGCAGTTCCTGCTAATGCTACGGACATCAAGTTCGAAATGAGCGGCGGTTCAGGTGATGCCGATCTTTATGTAAGATTTGGTAGCGAACCAACTACTAGCATCTACGATTGTCGCCCATATGATTATGGCAACAATGAAACTTGTACTGGTACGAACACAGATGGCGTTTATCACGTAATGATCCGCGGTTACTCTAGCTTCTCAGGCGTATCCATCAAAGCGAGTTACACCGACGGTGGCAACACATCACCGGGCAATGAATTGCAAAATGGTGTACCAGTAACAAATTTGTCTGGAAGTCGCAATGAAGAACTTATGTACACCATGCAAGTTCCAGCTGGTGTATCAAATGTTCAGTTTAACATGAGCGGTGGTTCTGGTGATGCTGACATGTATGTTAAGTTTGGTAGTGCGCCAACAGCTAATGATTTTGACTGTCGTCCGTATGCAAGTGGCAATAATGAAACCTGCACAGGCAGCGACTCAGGTGGAACTTATTACATCATGTTAAAAGGCTACAGAGCGTTCTCTGGTGTATCGTTAACGGGCAGTTATTAATTTATAGCCTGTAATGAAAGAAGCGCTATCGGTTTTAGCACTGAGTTAATTTAGCTCTTCTAAACTAATAGAAGGCGCAGTTGTCAATTTTATGATAACTGCGCTTTTTTGTTTTCGGGGGTTATCTAGGTAAACGTTACCTTAGTCATTGCCATTCTTGTTTAAGCCAGTCGGTGAATTTTTCAATTCGTTTAATTGAAGAGGACTTGGGATTAAATACCAGATACCGATGAAGTGGCGTCGGGTGCGGGAACTCAAATGGCTGGATCAATTCGCCAGACTCAAGTTTGTCTTGCACTAAATAGTCCGCCGCTAACGTAACGCCTTGTCCGCCAAGAACTGCATTTATCGCCATGTCGGTGCTAGCCACTTGTATCCACTTTTTGTGATTAGTGTGTTGCTTAAGATCTAGCACGTCAAACCAGCTTATCCACTCATAGGGGCTGGGTTTGTCCAGGGTGATCAACCAATGATCAAAGAGTTGTGTTGGAGAATGCCAATTGTTGTTTTTCTCCAATGCAGGCGAGCAAACAGGAATGACCCTCGATACACCTAAATCGGCTATTTCGAGGTGTTCTTGAGTATGTTCTCGTACCGTAATGCCAAAGCGTATGGCTAGGTCAATTTGTTGTTTCTTAATATCTTCAAAGTGAGCAGAAGACTGTACTTTAATTTTTATTTCAGGGTGTTGCTGGTTGAATTTTAATAACTTCGGCATTAGCCAAATAGTCGTAAAGGCTTGTGTTGAGGATATGGTAAGTTGTCCCTCTTCGGCTTGTTGCGAAATAGCGTTAAACCCGTCCTGTAAAACACCTAATGCCGTTTGAGTTGCATTAAATAAGTGCTTTCCTTCACTGGTTAATAACATGTCCTTGTTTTTACGGAAGAACAACTGGGTGGATATGGATTTTTCTAATTGACGCATTTGTTGACTAACGGCTGCTTGTGAAATAAACAACTCTTCAGCGGCTTTTCCATAACTCTTAAGCCTTGCCGCACTTTCAAATGTTCGTAATAAATTTAAGTTTTTGATCATAAACAATAATGAATCATTGTTGTTTTTGCGGAAGTATAAGCTCTGCTTATAGTAGGTGTCGATTTTTATCGTTGGTGTTAACCAATTAAAACAAACAGAATGACGACATACTTTACATAAGGAATACCAACATTGAATTCAGATAACGTTAATTATTTTAGAAGCTTACATACAAATAACGACCCATTGCTCATTGCAAATGTTTGGGATGTTACAAGTGCAAAAAATGCCGAGAAAAACGGCTTTAAGGCTATCGGTACTTCGAGCGCAGCCCTTGCAAAAACCTTGGGTTACGCAGATGGACAAAACATTCCCATAGAAGAACTGTTTTTTGTTGTGAAGAGAATTGCCGCCAATACCAACCTGCCTTTCAGCGTAGATTTGGAAGGGGGGTACAGTAAGGTGCCCGAGGTGACGGTTTCTTATATGAAGCAATTAGCTGCTTTAGGTGTTGTTGGCGTAAATATAGAGGACAGTGAAGTAAGCGAACATCGGGAATTAAGAAACGCGGAAGAGTTTGCTCATTACTTGGCAGAAGTATCGGCAGGATTAAAAGCAGAAAATGTGGATATGTTTATTAATGTCAGGACGGACACGTTTTTGCTGGACATTGTCAACGCCAAAGAAGAAACACGAAGACGAGCAAAACTATACAAAGAGTCAGGCGCTCATGGTCTGTTTGTACCTTGTATAACTAAGGTTGATGATATCAAATATGTGGTGAGTCACACTGAACTGCCAGTCAACGTTATGTGCATGCCTGTTTTGCCTGAATTTAAACAGCTAGCGGCAGTTGGGGTTAAACGTATTAGTATGGGCAATTTCGTGTTTGACAAAATAGAACATGAACTTGCTCAGACACTCAGCCAGGTGGCAAGTAAAGGTAGCTTTGAGGCAGTTTTTAATTAGATTAGATACAGGTCTAAGCGAGATAGTTTAGGCCTTCATTTTCGTTAGTTCATTTTCATTAGTCTAGTTTAATTTCTGCTTATAGACTTCTTCGACAAAGTCCAAAAATGCTTTTACCTTAGGCAGTTTTGAACGGTTTTTTGGGTATAAGGCAAATACATCTAAAGTGGGTAAACCCCAGTCGAGCAAAATTTGACTTAGCTTGCCCTGTTCAACTTCGGACTGGCACATATAGGAGGGTAGAGCGGCAATGCCAATTCCATCCAATACTGACTGCTTTAACATAGCAAAATCGTCGACCAATAAACGGGGTAGACTAGATAAAGCAAAACGTTGTCCGTTTTTTGAAACAAGTTGCAATCTGTGGTCGTTAGTTAGTGGGTTGATCGTTATTATTTGATGCCGTTGCAATTCATCAACAATGTCGGGTAAGCCATTTTCTTTTGCATACGAGGTGCTTACATACAAGTTTCTTTCTACACAACCTAGTTTTTTAGCGACTAAGCTAGAGTCTTCTAGCTCACCAATGCGTATAACAACATCAAATCCTTCTTCAATAAAGTCCACTCTGCGGTTAAGTAAATTCAGCTGAACATTTAGATCAGGAAATTGTTTTAAGAACTGACTCAATGCGGGTTTTAGAATGAAGTGACCGGTGGAAACGGATGCACCAATTTTAAGCCTTCCCGTGTAACCGTGTTGCAACTCTGAAACACAGGCCGTGGCCAAATCCAGTTCTTCGTGGATCCGTTTGCAATGGATCAAGAATCGTTGTCCAGCTTCTGTTAGGTGCTGGGAGCGAGTGGAGCGTTCTAACAGGGTGATATTGAGTCGTTTTTCGAGCCTGGAAACTTTTCTTGAAACATTGGCTTTCGGAATACCCAATCGTTCTGCAGCGAGAGTAAAACTTCCTGCTTCCACCACAGTTAAAAACACCATCATGTCATTTAAATCATGTTCAAGGTTCATTAGTTGGTCTTTGTTGTCAATAATGAAATAATGTTATCAATGAATGTGTATTTATCAAGTTAATAGGACGGTCTAATATAACAATCACTGAACGAGATATTGGAGATTGAGATGCAAGTATTAAACAGAGATAGTTTACCGCTAGGTGGATTTGCCGGGCTTACAGAACTCAGACTAGTAACTGATATTCGGGTTTTTGGTCATCGCAAATCAGCAGAAACCTTTAATGGATTAAAGAACTTTGTCTACTTGGCAGATGCGAATTTTAATCCACATGGCGAAACAACCATGCACCCTCATAAAGAAATTGATGTCATTTCCATCATGATGGATGGTCGGGTTAGCCATGAAGGTTCACTTGAGCACGGCCAAAGCTTGAGCGCGGGCGAAGCACAGGTTCAACGAGCTGGTGGCGAAGGATTCAGCCACAACGAAGTGAATCCAGATGAAACTAAAAACCGCATGTTGCAAATCTGGGTGTTACCCGATGAAGCTGGCCAACCAGCTGGTTACAAACATTACGTACTTGCAAAAAATGGCGTCACGCGCATTTATGGTGGAGATAAATGCCAATCGCAAACGTTTGATAGCAAGACAGTTATTGAGGTTGTGCAATTAGATAATGGAGAAACTTTCAGCGTATCACAGCCTTCATTAGTTTACGTGGCAAAAGGGCTAGTTGCAGCAAAACAAAATGGTGCAACAACAAAACTGGAAGAGGGAGCGTTAGTGCGCAGCGAAACACTGGACTTAAATGTTGTGGAAACCGCGCAGTTAGTTGTGATCAGCTAGAAGCTTATGATGACTAAGCAGTAATGGATGCATCACGTACATGGAACAAAAGAGTAGCCGATGCAGCTAATCACCGTATGACGCAAGCTGGAGTTAAGGTAGCTACCTGAGCGTCTGTGTTGGCGGAAGTCATGGATGACTTGCGAAGCGAAAAAGGCCTGGAGTTGGGCGGTGTGTTAGGCCAACACTCAAGTTTCCGCTGGGTTTACAACAGTTACGTTGAACAGACTCAACAATCGTAATTTCTAGTCATATTTGTGCCTCATCTGAGAGGCACCTTGTTTCTTCAAAGGTCTAATTATGAAAACCCCAAACCGACACCTCATTGCTGTTATTAACTATCTGGCGCTGGTTCCTCTAGTGTATTTTTTGCCCGATTGGGTAAATCCCTTTTTAGCTAATAATAAACTTGTACATGTAGCTGTCGATGTCGCCATTATCGTTGTGATCATTTCTTATGTTGTCATGCCCATTGCACTAAAGATATTGAGTAAAAATACACCATTTGACTAGTTCACAATCATTTCGTCCAACTTTGCGGTTTTAGTTTCTTAATCAAAGCCTTAAGATAATTCCTAGTCGTAGATTAAAGGTAAATTGGAAAATTAAATGGTATATACGGTAATAACCTTATTATTGTTGCTGCTAGGTGGTGTCACCTTGTTACCGCGCTTTAAGCATATTGTGAAAAATTATGAAACGGGAATTAATTTTTTTCTGACCATAGTGGCGACGTTAGTTGGTGTATTTCTGGCGATCTCAATCTCCAATTTTGAGTCGGAACAGAAAGAAAAGCAGGACGTCATAAAACTCCTAAGAGCGGCAATAGCGAGCGTGGAAACGAGTTTAGATTATTCCCAAAAACTAGAAAGTTATTATAAGACTCTTCCGAAAGACAGTGAATTGTTGGAAACGTTTTACGACAAAAATCCATTGCCGTTTCCAGGTTACATCGAGACGTTTTTAACGCAAAACATCGTTAGCAGGAATTTATCAGAGCCGAGCCTGACAGAATTAAACGAACTCATCATCAACTTAAAACGCACACGTGCAAGTGATACAGAAATATACATTAGGTTATTAGACTTATCGCAAAAAACATTGCAGGCTGAAATTGAGTTACAACAAGGAAAAATCAATCCAGTTCAACTGGAGCAACACTTGGATGAGTTAGGTCAAAAGTTGACGATTTAAAACTTTAGTTTGTGCTCCGAAGAGAGACACGTTTGGTCGCTTGTGAGCGATGAGCAGTTGAAACGAAGAGTGACTCGAAAAAACGTCATTGCGGCATGGTGTTGGCCACAACCTCCTGCGTTTATGAAATTCATCTGCATATTGAAGGAGATGCCGTCCAAAAACGCGACAGGATGATGGGCTCAAACTCGCTCTTAAGTTATAGATTTGATGCGCAAATTGTTTCAATTGACGCACCTACTTTTGTTTAGTTAAAAGTATATTTGTTAACTGAGCCATGTTCTTTCGCTTGCTCTAAAATAGACTCTGGAATATCGAACGGTTGCTGCTCGGAAAATTGGTAAGTTTGGAGATAGTCGTAAACTTTGCTCAGGACGAAAGGCTCGTTACTTTCTCTCATTCCCCATCTGCCGGATTCCTTTAAGTCATCGTATTTATAGGTGTGAATTTCAAACATTTGGACGTCAGGTTCTTTTGTGCCTAACCATTGATATACCGTCTTTTCATTTGCCACGCAGTCATTGTCTAGTGTTGGGTGCCAATCGTTGGAAAAGCACTCTGATTCGCGGAACGAGTCGTTATATTTTTTGTGCAGCAAGGTTTCTATACTGCCATTTACAATTCGCCAAATACCTGCATGTACTTGAAAATACTCTTGATTTTCGTCGAATATACCATCTCCATTTTCATCTCTAACTTCTATTTCAAAGAAGGTTCCATCGTCCTTAAATTCGGACCACTCTGAATAGTTAGGAAGAGAATTTGAGCGGTGAATGATTAATTGTGCCACTTGCTCTTCAGTGAATGGGAGCATGGTTGGAGACAAGCGGAAAGTTGTGTAATGGGCTTTAACGCTATCATTCCTAGATTGCTGTATATTAATGTAATAGGTGTTATCTGAATCGTTATGGTCGAGAAATACCACTTCTATCGATTGTTGATCATAAGTAATAGACAACACATTGTCTTTAGTTGACCATTCGCCAATTAAGGATTGCTTGACGACGTTATTATTTTCATCAAGTTGGTTGGCATCGATCTCTACAGTACCTTGATTATTCTCGCCATCATCCTTATTAAATGTGAGGCGCTTTTTGTCTAGTAATATCGAAACATTGCCTAGCTCACTTAGCTCAGCGTCTGTTTTGATGTCGGAGAATTCAGTTAAATACTCAACGCCCATTTCGATGGCCTCTAAGGGGGATAGCATTCTGGAAGTTGGAACTGCTACGTCGGTGAACGTATATGTTTCGGTCTTTGTTTCTGAGTAGCTCGGGCGAGAGTGTTTTACATTTGTGAATAAAATTTGATCATTAAACATCATTCTGGCTGTTAGCACTAGCTTTGTGTAGAAGACAAAGTCGGCAGACGTGTCAAAGTTGAGTACCAATTCGCTGCCGCTTATTGTCCAAGTAATAGGGTCGTCACCATAAAGCCCTGTGCCATCATCATTCAAATATAAACGAACGTTTTCAAGAATCATAGTGGGTTTTAAATTTGTCTCAGTGAGCTCAATCGTACTTTCTTTGAAGAATGAATTTTGATGAGCTTCTCTGATTAAAAAGTGAAACATATCATCGAATTTGTCTCCCACAGCTTTGTTTAGCACTGGATCGGCAAGAGAGTCGACCAGATTGTCAAAGTCGGCAGGTAAGAATGCCAACACCTCTGCGGCAAAATAGTAACCTCCATTACTTTCGGCTGCCGATATGACGTAGTTAATAGTTGCTTGCTCAATGATGGCCCCTAAATTGAGTGTGTCTTGAAGTTGCAGGTACTCCGCATAGTCCGTTGGGAGTTCGGTTGTTTTATGTTGTAGTAATGTTAATAGGCTGGTTGAAAATGGAGAAAGCTGTAAACCTGATAAGTCACTGGTGTCAATTTTGTGATCTTCTCCCGCGAGCTCAGATAAGTTAAACATTGGAGGTAATACACTGGCAAATTTAATTATGCTATTGGGATCGCTGGGTGCGGCGAAAAGCGTGACAATTTGAGTTGCTTTTGAGTCGTCTACGGAAATGGGTAAGCTAAAATCGCCTGAGTCGTCCGCTGTTGTCTCGAATGTTTCACCACCAATTTCGGTCCATACGCGATACTGTTTTCCCACTATTTCACCTAAATGGGCAAAACGTAAATGAACGGAACCGGATAATTCTACGCTAATGATGAGTGGTAGTACTTCGACTTTAAACTCAGTTGAGCTCGCCGCCCCTTTATCATCCGTTACTGTGATTTCGAATTTAAGTTCTTCATTTTCGAGTACAGCGGGTAAATCAATCGTTAATTCATTACCATTGGGAGAGAGTGTTGCGTCCGTCCCGTCGATTTGTTGCCAAGCGTAATTAACTATGCTGCCGTCACTATCTTGAGCGTTTGCAGATAATTGAACGCTAGTGCCTTCGACACCCGCGCTATTATCTACGGAAACTGATGGCAATGAATTAGTCGATCGCGATTTGGCATCGTTATTTGAACCGCAGGCCGACAGCATGATTAGTGCAAAGACAGAAAATAAATAGTACTTCAAAGAGTTACATCCTTGTTAAATTGAATTTTTCGGTCGAATTGTACGATAGTGGGGTTTGGGGTTCAATGTAACCGAACATAAAAGCTGCTGTTGCTTTTTATTCTGAGCTTCTAGTGCTTTTATGTAGGTACACAGCTAATTCTGAAATACGCTATTTGGCTTCTCTTAATAGTTTTAATGACTCATCGGCAAAACCACTACCGGCTTCCACATAAAAGTTAAATACATTACCTATTCCAGCACTTAGTAGTTTTCGGCGGTCGTCTTCAAAACGAGCTATTGCCGCGATGTTGCCTTGGTAGTTCGCATTGCGAAGTTGTTCAACAATATTGATACAGTCATCTATTGAGGGCAGGGCAAGCAACACAAGCTTTATGTTGTCTAGGTTCATGTTTTCCCATAAGTCTATGTCTTCAGCGTCACCAAACATGACTTGCATACCTTTTTTCTTTTGAGCGTTTACTCGATCTTGATCGCTGTCTAGTCCCCATACTCCGTCGCCTATAACCTTATTTAATGCGTGGTATGTACTAGAACCTACTCGGCCTAAGCCAATAACTAAGGTGTTTGCGTGATCTGGTTGTAGGTATACGTCTTGAGGCAAGCAGGGGGAACGTTCAAACTTTTTAATTAGCTGTTTTTTGTTGGCATAAATTTGATGTGCAGCTTTGTAGACAATACTTGTAAATACAAAGGAAATAGAAACTGAAATGGCTAAAATGACTAGCCAGTCTTTGTCTAACCAGCCATTACTGACAGTTAATGCGACTACTATCAAACCAAACTCACTAAAGTTAGACAATATCAAGCCTGATAAGTATGCGGTTCTTGCTCGCAAACGCAATTTAGCAAAGGTTAAGAAAAACAGTAGGAATTTAACGGGCAATAATGCGCAAATAAATAATGATATTAGCAACATATCCATGGTCGGTAACGCGACAAAACCTATGGATAAGAAAAAGCCGATAAGGAAGATATCTTTAAAATTCAATAGTGACTTAGCCAACTCGGTACTCTTGTGATGTTGGCTCAATAAGAAACCTGCGACCAGTGCTCCAAGGTCGCCTTTCATGCCAACCAGGGTAAACAGTTCATAACCACCTAATGCAATGAAAAAGCCAGTTAATGGCAATAATTCGTTGTGACCCGCCTTGCTAACCAATCTACCAAGGTAAGGGCGAAGGAAATAAAGACTGATTAAGCCGAATGCCCAGACTGATGGAATTTTACCCGTCGCTGCGACCAGAAAAATTACCGCAGCAATGTCTTGCATTACAAGAATAGAAATTGCCAAGTTTCCGTGGCGCGTTTTCATTTCGCCACTGGACTCCAACATTTTCACGACACATACAGTAGAACTGAAACTGAATGCAAAACCTAAAATGAAAGCGGTATGCCAGTCTAAGAGTTCAAAGAAAGCAAGACCCAAGGACATATAAAGTAGGCTAAAACTGCCGAATAATAGGGTCCAGCCACCAGTTGTGGCTATAGTGCCAGCCCAAACCTCGGGCTTGATAAGCTGCTTTATGTTGAGCTTCAAACCGATTGTGAAAAGCATCAAAGTGATGCCCAAATCGGCAAAAGTTTGCAAACTGGGATCTGGGGTAACGCCTGCGAAATTAAGGGTGAATCCCGCAAGTAAAAAACCAATTAAAGGAGGCAATGAAAGAGCTCGCATTAGCAGAGCAAAACCAAAGGCGACGCCTATCCAGATAAAATCCATATGAATCAAACGTGTTAAACAATAATTGGCCGTCACTTTACACGAATGGCAATGGTATCAAAAGACTACAATGTGTGATGACAAATAAATAAATCCCTTGATTGATTTATATTTGCTTTTTGGAAGGTTTTGTCCCGCTCTTATGGTTGGGATTAAAAAGGCGGGATTTTTGGATAAATGACTAAAGGTGTGTTACCCATTTTACAAAAGATGTGTTTTATTTCGCCAATTCCTCACAAACCAATTTTTCCATTCAATATGGCATCCGGACGTAATGGTTTGACTAAGTTATGGTTTAACGCACAAATTGGCGTTCATGTTGACTCGAATTCGACTCTTCAGTATCGAAAATCATTGGACGCCGCTGCATAAAAGATAGTTGTCATTATGAATAATTGCGTCTTATTTTATTTGACTCTTCTAACAGCTCTATAGCTTGTTGATAGTTAACGTGTTTTTCTAAAACCCTTATTAAAAGCGCATCAGCTTTATCAAATTGGTTCATTTTAATTAGCAGTTGCGCTTTGAAATACTGACCAAATAGATGTTCTGGATTCAGTTTCAAAAACTTATTTATGGAAACCAGACTCGATTCTTGGTCATTCATGCGATAAGAGTTAAGCAAACTTAGTTGTAACCAGGCTCGGTCATTGCCTGGGTTAATAGCAACGGCTTTTTTTAAGAGAGATGGGTCAGATTGTTTGGTACCTTTAAAAGCATAAAACTCAGATACAGTATACGTTAGGCTTAACATTGGGATTATTAGCACATACGATTGAACCTGAGCTGGAATACGAAACTGAATGACACGTCGAGTTTTCTTTGACTCGATTTTTCGTGCATGAATCGCAGAAAAAAGCAATAAAGAGAAGAGAAAGCTCAACGGAGTCAAAAAGACGGCGCTAGTCTGTGCATGAATTAAGGTTGCGGTTAAAGCGACAAATAGCCATCTATCAGCTAGTTCTCCTCTCCAGGCGAGGCTTAAGGCACTTAACCAGTAATAAAGCAATAATATAAAAATAATGGTTCCGCCAATGAATCCCAGTTCGGTAGTTATCTTAGCGATGAAGTTGTGTGGCGTTTTTAAAACTGTGTTATGGCCGACCATGGGAGATTTACTTTCAGAATTCATAGAAGCATATTTAGGATGAATGTATTCAAAATTATTAATGCCAACACCAAATGGGTTTTCCAAAGTCATTAATTTGCTGTTTTGCAACATATTTAATCTAGCTTGGTAACTTCCACTGAGGTTATTTTGCACGGCTTTGAGTTTCGCACTTAAACGGCCATCTGCAAGGTGGTCTGAATACTTAAAGGTAGTAATACCCACCATTAATAATGTACTGATGGACAAGAAAAGTAACGCTTGTTTTTTGTTTTTGAAAAATACGATTAAAAAGAGAATAAGTTCACTGATAATTAAGGCAAAAATGGTGCTGCGAATGGCGGACATCATTAACACAGTGACAATGGTTAAAATAGAAAATGACAACAATAAGCAATAACGCGGCGTTCGCCAATTTCTTATTAACAAAAGAATGAGGCAGGGTATCCAGATATTAAACACATGACCTGCATTATTTATAAAGCCAATGGGCGTGTAACTCCCAGTGTTATAGGGGACATTAGATATTCTTTCCAATATAAACATTGCACTGAAAGCAACTGCAGAAACAAAACAGCTATTCATCAATAAGTTAACTATTTGTTTGCTTGAGTAATTTTGTTGTAACGTGATAAGAACCAATAGAAAAAGAGTAAATCTAAGGCAAAACTCAAGACTCATATAAATGTTAGGTGCCCAAAGAACGGAAGCCAACATTAAGTAAACAAATGTACTGGTAACTATACCAATCCAGCCCAGGCTCAAAATTCGCCATTTCAGCTTACAAAAAACAAAAAGAGCCAATACAGTATCGATTAATAACCATTTAGGCGTGTCATGGCTGTAATAAAATACATCGAAATGCAAAACGGACGCTACAGCAAACAGTAGGGGCAGGGCTGTTAACCAATTCCAAGTCAACTGACTCCGGATAAAAATTAACTTATTAAAGGTGGTTTGATTGAAGAAAGCTTTCGTACCGTTCATGAACTTTACTTATGTTTTAATGATTTGCCAGAATGAAGGCTTGGTAAAACCTAGGTAATAAATAACAAAAGTTCACCAAGCCTTTTTTGTGATTATTAAACCGGTAGTTTAATTTTCACCCTACGATTATTGTGCATAGGTCACTTCCAAATAGAGGTTAGGGAAGAATAAATAACTCCACGTGGTACCGGTGCTCTTAATTAGGAACTTCGCTGTATTATCTTCGTCAGCATCGTTGAGTATTCCCGTCAGGTACTCCAAACCAGAGGCGTTAAGTTCAATACTTTGCTCTCCCCAATTGTTATTGACTGGTGCACTGCCCAATAAACAGTTGGCCTCACTTTCCGAGCAGATCGGTGTAAAGTCAGTGTTGATTAGAGTTGCGCCTTGATTCGCACGAAGCAGCCTAATAGGGTCGCTAAAACGACTATTAGATGTTGACTTGATTTTTGCTGATGTTATGAGTGCATTTTGTGGTAAAGCAGTTAGGTCAAAGCCTGATAATACCCGTCTTTGAGAGCCGGCCTGCTCACTAAGGTATGCATAATTGCTCAGCGATTGGTCAATCAGGAAATCATTGTCTGAATAAGGGTCGACGTTTGTGCCGAACGCGATACTACCAGTGTAGTTGTTGGTACGAAGTGAACTAGTGCTTTCTTCATAAAAACCGTTCAATTGTTCGATCGCCATAAGCGGAATTTCAATTGTCGGAGTTAAAGAATTATTGCTGATGGTTAACGTTGCGCGATGAAAGTCATTCGCCGCAAAGCCGCTGTATGCACCTGTATAGGTGATGCCAAAAGTCAAAGAATTATCTTGATCTAAGGTTAACGGATAAATATCTCTGCGATTGTTTTGCAAGCGATAATGATCCGATGGCGAAATACTTACTCCTGTAATATCTAGCTCTCCATTGCCCCCGTTTTCTATAGTAAACGTCATACGAGGCTCTTCGTCTTCCGTCAGTCTAACCTGATTATTGTAGATTAACGCTGAGCCTCGGTTGACTAGCGGACGACGCTCGGTAGTAAGGTCGACTTCGCCTTTGAAAGTTGGCAAGACGGTTGTAAGGGTCAAGGTTATGGTTTGAGCAGCAGATTGCTGTTCTGCATCGTCACCAATCGCTGCCCCCATGGCATCAGGGAAGAAGCGTAATGTTTGAACGCCACTTGAGTGCTCTAAGTATTTGGCTTCTACATCATAAAACAATGAGTCAGGCGTTTGTGTTGATGTTTCCGTAAATAAGGCTCTTACGCCGGTTTTACCGTTCACATTCGTGGTGTAGGTTTTTTCATAGGCAAAACCAGCTCTGCTTGTCATGGTTACACTGGCGTTTGGTACAACAGTACCCAAGCTATCTTTCACTTGAATATTTAACCAACGATAACCAGCACGTTCGCCGTCTAAACGATAATCAAAATTCCACCAGCTAAAGTGGCCTACTGAACCGACATATTCGTCACCCACTAAGGTGGCTTGGCCTTCCTGAACCCAGGTGCCCGTATTCTCATCTAAGTGCCATAAATCAATGGATTCTGGGGCAGTTTCTGGATTTGTGACTTGCATTCGAATTTCTGCAGACTTGCCGTCTTGTATGGTTAATGGGTTCCCCGCATCGTCTTCTAATTCTACGGCCAAAACACCAAACGAAAGAATATCTACGAGTGTTTCTTCACCTTCTACTTGCCCTTTAAATTCTCCAGGGAATACTTCCAAAAAGTTCGGGCTAAGCGGATTAAGGGCAGTATGTTTAACGGTAACAACGCCTTCATAGGAGTCGCCATTACTATTTTGCAGTGCATTTTCAGGGAATTTAACGGAAGCTAATCCTTCGCTTAGACTTACGGTACTTTCAACATTGCTGTTGAAGTTCGAAGTCTCGCCAGCGGTTAATACAATCTTTTCAATTGCTTTATTTTCATCTTTGGCAAAATCTATCCTGCGACTATATGGGAAATAACCGTCTGCATTGATGTTTAACGTATGGGTTCCTACCGATACATCTTCAACAGAAAAATTACCGTTTGCATCTACGATAACGGGTTGTCCGGAAAGGTTGATTTGTGCGTTTGATAATGGACTGAAGCGAGTGCCTGTTGTAGTGCTTTGCATAAAACCAACACGACTGGTTAACTGTGCAGACTCTTTGATACCGACTGGGTTACCTGTGACTTCAAATTGGAAAGTATCCGAGCCACTTCTTGAACCGTCAATATTAAATGCGACAACATCTAATCGGTAGTGTCCAGGCATTAATTTGCCGTTGATTGATGTACTGAACGGTGAACGGTCCGAATCTATTTGATAACTCATTTCATTGTCGTTATCTAAAGTGACTAACTGGCCATTTAGATACCACAGTTGAGTTATATTACCTGCATCTTCGTCTCCAGCAGCTAATTCCGAATTGACGGTAAATACAGTGGAAGAATCGAAATCGAATGCAGTAGGGTAGGTCTCGGTCCCTATTATGGAAATAGGTAATAGCTCATTTAAATCTAATGTGACATCGAGTCCGATTGAACCTGTACCCGCGACACCCTCCAATGAGTAACTGCCGGAGGTTGTTTGACCTGCTAATATTCGAGCGGTTTCCGCAATACCCATTGCTAGGTGGTTTTCGCTGCCTGATAGACCTTTGTCTATGACTTTCACTACTAAAGTGTAATATCCACTAGCGACCGAATCATCTAATTCAGCAACATAAGTGGTAAAGCCACTTTTATCTTCACCCGGGGTAAAAGCAATCGTGATATCAGGCTGAGTGTCAGAGATTAAAATACCTGTAATTTCTGGATTTTGAACTTGATTTGTCGGCCACTCAATTGCCAAATCAAGGCTACCGATACCATCTACTAATTGCAGATCGATTTGGGCTTGAGTTGTTTCGCCAACATTAATATTGACGTCTGTAGTTCCTTGAGCAAAAAGAAGTCCCTCTGAATTGTTTGCGTCTAACTCTATAGACCAACTCCCAAAACGTAGGAAGTCCAGTTGATGGTTGCTGTTATTTGACAGCTGGAGGTCAAAAGATTGATTTGCAGGACCAGTCCCTTTTATTTGATAACTGTCTACTGAAAAATCAATATTAGGCGTCAAACCTTTTCTCGCCAAATTAGATGTTTTGGCGCTGCTCTTGGCTAGATTCTTGTTACTCCTGACCTGCTGCAATTCGTTTGTATTTGTCATTGAAAATCGATTGACACCCAGACTATAACGACTGATGGGACTACGACTTTCTGCTTCAATCAGCGGGTTATTAATAGTGAGACTTAAGTTTCCTGTGTCTTTTTCCGTCGTCGATATAGGGGTACTTGCTTCTTCGTTACTGCCACCACCACAGGCGGTTAGTATCGAAGTTGCTAAAAGGCCATAGATGAGATGGCTCCGTTTTATATAACTCATTTTAATTAATCTCCATGAACCAATAAGTTAAACAAAAGTTTGTATTTACGGCTTGATTTTGACTGTTTCGTCCTGTCGAAGGTTAATGGAATTCAGGTTTAAAAAAGTCTGCGGAATGCACAGTTTTCTTTGTTATATGCACTAATTTACTTTTTAGTGGTAATAGGACCGTTTTCGGTAAGAGGGTGAGTTTAGATTTTCAAAAAAAAACATAATAAAAACAAAGCGGTAATGTTTAAGGAAATATAGATTCATATAGTGCCGTAATGATAGTTACCAAGTAATGCGATTAGATAGGTTTAGCGTAAAGAACAAGCTTTAACGTCTAAAAGAACAGGGGGAAGTGTATTAATACCAATCTGCATAAAGAATTGGTCATTCAGCGAGAATGAAAAAGTGTATAGGCAAGGCATTGATTGCAGACGACACCACGGATGGTGGAGGTAGGGCGACTCAGGAGACCAAGCCGAGAACGACTATACCTGCACAAGTTTTGATTATTCTCGCAGCTCTGGTGAAGTTCTGAATTGACTAATTCTTTATGCGGATTGGTATAACATAATGATATTTAAACAGAACTTAGCTCATGTTGACTCGAATTCGCCTCGGGCCAAAGTCTTCTCTTTGGCCGTCATATCGCCCGTGGATTTGATTACCACAATTTAAACAATGGCCACTATTATCGAGATGATAATGGCCTAATTGATACCAATCTCGTTCGATAACTAAATTGCCGCAACTCGGGCAATGGGTACTATCGGAGTCCGTATCGTGTACGTTTCCGCAATATACGTAATTTAGGCCATATTTAAGCGCAATGTTTCTGGCTCTTAACAAGGTGGTTAGTGGCGTTCGCGGTTTATCCAGCATTTTAAAGTCCGGATGAAAGGCGCTGAAATGAAGTGGCACAGTTGTTCCAAGGTTTTCTGCAATCCACTGGCACATTTGATGAAGCTCTTTATCGCTGTCGTTTTCATCGGGAATTAATAAGGTAGTAATTTCAAACCAAACTTTGGTTTCTTTTTTTAAGTAGAGCAGGGTGTCCAATACGGGCTGTAATTCACCATGACATATTTTACGGTAGAATTTTTCGCTGAATGCTTTTAGGTCTATGTTGGCGGCATCCATATGGTTATAAAACTCGATTCTGGGCTCCTCACAAATGTAACCCGCACTGACGGCTACGGATTTCAGCTCATGTTCTTTAGCTGCTTGTGCGACATCAATCGCGTACTCCATAAAGATCACGGGATCGTTGTAAGTAAATGCTAAACTTCGACAACCGTACTTCTTTGCAGCGGTGACAAGCTGTTCAGGCATCGCGGTGTCACAAAGCGTGTCTAGTTCACGTGACTTGCTCATATCCCAGTTCTGGCAAAAACTGCAACTCAAATTACAACCTGCGGTGCCAAACGACATAACGCTTGATCCCGGATAGAAGTGGTTAAGTGGTTTTTTCTCAATGGGATCGATGCAAAAACCAGACGAACGACCATAACTTGTTAGTGCTATTTCACCATCAATATGTTGACGAACAAAACAAGCTCCGCGTTTGCCTTCTCGCAATGTACAGTGTCTTGGACAAACGTCGCAGCTTACACGTCCATCGGCTAATTTGTGCCAGTATTTGGTCGGAAAATACTCTGGTGGTGTGCTGTTCATCGATTTTAAAGGCAATGTGATTTTCAAACACGAACTATACTGTAAGCATAGTCAAACTGGCGGAAATCGTGATGGTAAACGTACGTAAACCGGCCGTAGCAGGCTCGTTTTATCCGGACAGACCTGAGTTACTGCAAGTTGAAGTGGCGCGTCTACTAAATGAAGCGACAGGTGATAATATAAGGCCCAAAGCGCTTATCGTGCCCCATGCTGGATACATGTATTCAGGGCATGTCGCGGCATGTGCATTTCGTTTGTTGAGTTCAATACATATAAATCGAGTTATATTGTTTGGTCCGAGTCACCGTGTGGCATTGGAGGGGTGTGCCGTTCCGTCTTGCGAATATTTTGAAACGCCCTTGGGGATGATCAAGTTGGATCAGCTGGCGTGTGATTCATTATTGAAGAAAAATCTGGTTAACCTAAATGATGCTGCGCATCAATTTGAGCATTCACTTGAGGTGCAGTTACCTTTTTTACAATTTTGTTTAGATGAGTTTTCGATAATTCCTATTGTTGTTGGCTATCAGGATGAATCAAAAATTAAGGATATTATAAAGTGTCTAGATATTTCAGAGACTGATTTAATTCTGATCAGCACTGACCTTAGTCATTTCCATCACTATGATGAAGCTGCAGAGCTTGATAGTGCCAGTATTAACAAAGTGTTGAGTTTGTCTGCAAGCTTAGTATCGAACGAGGCGTGCGGTAGTCATGCGGTTAATGGATTTTTACAGTATATGAGGGCCAAAAAGTTAAGTTCCACTAATTGTTTGGAAAAGCCCGATATGGATTGGCGCATTTGCTTGTTGAAATACGCTAATTCGGGAGACGTCATTGCAAATAAGCAAGAGATAGTGGGTTATGCCAGTTTCGCCGTTTATTGAATTAACGCTGGAAGAACAAGTCACTCTGGATGAGCTTGTTTATGAGGTATTGCAAACAGGTTGTAGTTGCCAGCAGTTGCAGTTGCCAATTGCGCCTGATTTGCCAGGACTGCAGCAGAAAGCGGCCAGTTTTGTGTCCATGTATGTGAATGGAGAGTTGAGAGGGTGCACTGGTACTTGTTATGCAACTTTGCCTTTATGGCAAGATGTCTGCGAACATGCCTACAGTAGTGCATTTGAAGATGGTCGTTTTTCATCTTTGCGTGCGCCTGAATTAGACGATTGTCGATTGATTATCTCTGTTTTGTCGCCAATGGAACCGTGTGAAAATCAAGGAGAGCAAGCGCTACTGGACAATTTGCGACCGGGTATTGATGGCCTGATGATTCAAGAAGGTACAAAACGCGCTTTGTTTTTACCTGTGGTGTGGGGATCACTTAGCCACCCTAAAGCTTTCCTAAATGGGTTAAAAAGAAAAGGAGGCTGGCCAGAAACTTATTGGAGTGAGGTTATTGAGATTTATCGATTCGATGTCGTAGCTCAATACTAACGTCCATAAAATATCAGTTTCTAACGGCTAGTCCCACATGCCAAGCACCGATTTTTTAATATCTGCGATGGCGTTTAATCCCGCTTTTTTTTGTTCTTTATCTGGGCCACGTTTTGGGTAGAAAGTCTGTTCAAGGCAATTCATGACTTGCTCCGTTAAGAATCGACTCTTGCCGCCATAAACGTGTTTATCGCCCCAACTTTGTTGGCCCGGTACCCAATATTTCATTGGTTGCATTAAATGAAGTTCATCTTTAGCGCGAGTAATGGCGACATTGAGCAAGCGACGTTCTTCCGCTAGTTGTTTTTTGTCGTTAACCGCGTATTCGTTGGGGAAGTTTCCATCGGCAACATTAAGAATAAACACATTCTGCCACTCTTGCCCCTTAGCGCTGTGAACTGTAGACAATATCAGGTAATCGTCATCAATGAGGGGGTTGTCCGATAAGTCACCCGAGGCTTGTGGGGGATCTAAGGTGAGTTCAGTCAAAAAGCGTTCTCTACTTTCAAACTGTGCGGACATTTGCATTAATTGTTCGATATCACCCCAACGAACAAAATGATCATCATAATTTATTTCCAAAAGTTGCAGGTACATTTTCGCAACTGCTTCTATTTGCTCTGCCCATGGCACAATTTCACTGTTAACCTGAATTAAAGTACTAACCAGTTGTGCATAATATTCTTCAGCTGCAATAGGCACCTTGAACGACTTTAGCGAGTTGAAATCATAATGATTAAGTTGTAGATGATTTAAGGCTTTATCCGCAATCTTGGGCCCTACACCTGGCAGTAATTTTAATATTCTAAATGCGGAGATTCGATGTTTCGGGTTATCCGCCCAGCGCAGAGTGCAGAGTAGATCTTTGACATGGGATGCTTCCAGGAACTTTAAACCGCCATGTTTTACATACGGAATATTTCTTCGGGATAACTCCAATTCCAATCGGTCACTGTGGTAACTGGAACGAAACAGCACGGCTTGTTTTTTTAACTCTATACCCGCTTCTCTTGCCTCAAGTATCCGTTCAACTATGTATTCACTTTGCTTAGCGTCATCTTCAACCGTTACTAACTTGGGCAGTGTGCCTGTTTTAATATCGCTTACTAACTTAACCTTATATCCTTCATCGCTTTCGCTTAGTAGGGTATTGGCTAAATCCAGTACTTTTTGATGTGAACGATAGTTCTTGCTCAAGGAAATTACCTTAGCTTTGGGTGAAAACTGCTCAGGGAAATTCAGAATGTTGTCTACGGTGGCAGAACGAAATCCATAAATGGATTGTGCGTCGTCACCAACCACGGTTAAGCCTTTGCCAGTCGGGAAAAAAGCTTGAAGAATACCGGCTTGAAGCAGGTTGGTGTCCTGGTATTCGTCGACGAGAATGTGATCAAATTTTTCTCGTACCAATTGAGCGATTTCAGGCACTTTGGCCATGTGATAACAATAAAGCAACAAGTCGTCGTAATCGAGACAAAGTTGCTCCGATTTGTTTTTGGCGTACAAGGCAAAAAGTGACTTTAGTTCGTCAGGCCAATCTTTACAGTGAGGAAAGTCCTTCGCGAGGATGTCTTTAATATCCTGTTGGCTATTGACGCATTTGGAATAGATCTCGAGACAAGTTTTCTTTTTAGGAAAACGTTTTATTGTATTGGAAAAGCCAAGTTCATGACGTAATACGTCCAACATATCTGCAGCATCATTACGATCCATAATAGTAAAGTCGTTCTCAAGCCCTATGGACGTGGCATACTCTCTTAATAATCGAGCTGCAATGGAGTGGAAGGTGCCCATCCAGCTAATTTTGATAGGCTGAAACTGCTTGTTTTTCTTTCTAAGTTTTTGCTCAATAATGCGATTAGCTCTCGATGCCAGTTCGGAGGCGGCACGTCTGGCGAATGTCACCAATAAGATCTTATCAGGCGCGGCGCCGTTTAGGATCAAATGCGCTGTTTTATGCGCTAAAGTATTCGTTTTACCTGTCCCTGCACCAGCGATGATCAACAATGGGGATTCAGATGGCTCTCCGCCTTCATTAATACCATATTCTACAGCTTGGATTTGCTCATCATTTAGTTGGATACTGTTCATTTCACATTTTTCCTGCCTTCTCTGGTGGTAATTTAACTCAAATTTTATCATCTGTATATATATACAGTCTTGCGTAACATAGAGATTGTCAGGTTTATTTGTTAAAGTTCGCGACAAGTAATAAATATGGACGATTAAACAAATGATTCAATTGAGTAAAAGCGTTTTAGGATTAGCCGTTGTTATTGGGCTTTCCGGCTGTGCATCGATTAGCGAGAAAGACTGTCGATTAGGCGATTGGTATCAACATGGATTGCAGGATGGCCAAAATGGCGCATCGAACAAAGCGTCGAGTTATGCGGAAGACTGCAAAGAATATGGCGTTACGGTGAACACCAAATTGTACAATGACGGCCGTGATGAAGGTCTTAAATCCTATTGTACATATGAAAATGGCAGTTACCTTGGTGAGTCTGGTGGCAGTTATAACAATGTCTGTCCTGCAGGGTTGTCAGCCGAGTTCTTAAGTGGGTATAAACCAAACAAAGCACTGAGTCGCGCTAAGTCAACTTTAGATGAAGCAGAAAGTCGGGTTTATGATCTTAAAGCTCGACTAGAAGATAAGGCACTAACGGAGCAAGATAGGAAGGCTTATAAAGCCGAATTGCGAGGTGCTAAGAAATCTCTTGAACGAGCAAAAGGTGAAGTCAACAAGTACGAGTACGAGCTGACGCTACATAAAATAGACCGCGAAATTTCTCAGATTAACAAAAAGTTATCAAACGACAAACTGGCGAAACATGAAGTCACTCAGTTAACGCAACGCATTGATAAGTTGAATGAGAGTCGTGAAATGGTCGAGAATATGTATACCACCGAAAATACGATTCGAAACATCAAAGATCTTGCAGATTTGTTCTAGATAGTTTTTGTACAGGCATCATGTTTTGTGGATCTGGTGTCATTTTTCTATCTTCAGGTTTACGAAAGCTAAACTATATTAAAAAGCAATCAAGGTACCGTAACTATAACGCCATGAAAAAATTAAAGTTATTACTGTCTACAATACTGCTACTATCGTTTTCTTCCATTGCTTGTCAGGATATCAAAATAGATGAACTATCTGATGATAAAAAGTTTTTACTAGCGGTCAAAAATTCAGATTTTGTTTATTTTGGTACCGTCATACGCCTGTATCAGGTGCCTGACACTCCAGCTAGTGATAAAAATTTCAATGGTTATGTTTTCCAAGTTGATGAAAGAATCAAAGGTAAAACACTCACGCACATGGACATGGCGCAAAAACCACTTTGTGATGACAGTGACTCTTGGTTAACGGAAAACTGGCCGACAGATCTTGGGCAAGAATTTGTCGTCGCGGTTAGGGAAAAGAATGAAAACTATGAATTACTGTCTGTTTACCCGGTTGATAAAGCGATGAACATTTTATATGACATTTACGAAGCAGCTAACAAACGATAATTGATAAAAAATGTAATAGGGCGATGAATTCGCCCTATTAATCATTACTTTCCTACAACTAGTTAACAAAACTCATTATTAATCTGGTATCAAAATAATCTTGAATCGTCTGGTGGTGGGGGACTCTGTCACCAACAATGATAAGGTTAACCTCAAGGGAGCGACAGGCTCTGACATCCCATTCGGCATCGCCAAAATAAGTGATGGGCACACCGTTGGTGTTTCCAGCGAGGTGTTTGGCTTTTAACATGATCTCTTTTCGGCAATGATGGTCATTGCAAGAAGCGATTTTGAGTTTTGATGTATCAAAGCCGGCAGAATCTAATTTCAATAACGCTGTTTCTTTCCAGCCACCCGTAGCGACCGAAACGAGATACTTGTCATTTTCAATAAGAGAATTAAGAAACTCTACAGCACCTGGAATAGCTTGTGCCGGCTTCGTGTTTAAATGATTTTTTATCTTATTTTTAAAAGTTCTTTTTACTCGAGGTTCTATTTCTTCTAATACAAAATCGGGTGCGTACCTTTCTATGAAGGTCATCAATATGCCTTTGTCAGATACAAAAGGGTAGGTGTGCCAATCACTCTCTGGTCTTATGCCTGTTTCTTCTTCTATCGCGTCTAAAAAGTGTTTTTCATCAAACTCATAAGATTCAACAAGAGTACCGTCTATATCAAACATTAAATGGGTTAAGTCGTTCATTTCACGCTCTTTTATATTTTTTAACTTATGCTAATCCTAATAGTACTCAGTAAATAATGTTACTTCTTTGATAACTCTGCGGCTAATTTTTTTGCACCTCTTTTTTCCAACCTATTGATGAAATACATAAAACCACTGTGGCTGACAAATGGGTTTGAAACGTCCAAATGTTTGATTGAGTCTTTTCTTTCAAACAATTGGTTCATTCTGGGGTGACTCGCAAGGTTAACTTTAATTTTGGGCGTTTGTTTTGCCAGCTTTTTGATTCGTTGTACGCTGTTTACATATCTTCTGGCTTGTTCGAGTCCCGTAAAATTAACGCCATTACCACACATGACAAACGCCCTGTATGGAGTGCCTTTATGCCTGACGGTAAAATCTAATGATAAACGACCCTGTGTGTGACCCGGAGTCTGCAACAAGTGAATATTCATTTGTCCTGAGGTTATGACTTGACCATCTTTGGCAAAATGGTTGATGTTGGGCGGGATGAATTTTTTATCGCCTCGACTGTTTTGTGCACGTATTTTAGTAAGAGCAAAGTCTTCTTTAGTCATGATTACTTCGGATTGAAATTGCGACTGTAAATATTGAGCACCTGCCGCATGGTCCGTATGACCATGGGTAATAATGATGTACTTAACGGCTTTACCAGAAAGCCCTAGTTTATTTATGTTTTCAGGTAACCAGCGGCTGTAGGGCATGTCCAGTGTATCTATGAGAATAAGCCCATCTTTTGTGTCTATTAAATATGCTGAGACCCACTTGTCCCTACATAATAGAGGTTGTCAAACATTTGAAAGGGCTCGACGTAGCCATTTCTTTCATTCATCTCGGGCGTTGTAGCTTTTGATGTTTTGGCTGTTGTAAATAAGGCTAAAATAATTAGCGCTTTTAAAAAGTTCATGTGTGAAATTAACGAACTAGTCCTGAAACCAAATCAAGTCTTTGTATGGCTTGTTTTTTAATGAATCTAGACGTGATGTTAAATCGCCACTGTGAACTTCTAACTTGTGGCCGTCTGGATCCAGCAAATAGACTGAATCACCTTCGCTGGAGTTGGTTTTCCACTCTCTGACTTGTGACTCTTTGAGATGCTGGCGCACGGTTGAAAACTGGCTCTCAGCCACGTTAAAGGCGATGTGTGTATAGTCTTCTGCGGGCTTGGCTGCGTCTTTTGATAAACAGAACCATAGATCGCCACAGGTCAGATAGGCACCTGTGGCCCACTTCACATGGGGTTTCATGCCTAATGTTTTTGTGTAAAAGCTAAATGAGAGTTCAAGGTCTCTTACGGCGATCGTGATGTGGTTTAGACCTGACAACATATAAAAACTCTGAAAAAATATCTATTAATAAGAAACGGGTTTTTCGATTTCAGATATGGCTTCAGTGATGGATTCCAGCTTGGTTTCTAATATTGCCTGGGCATCGTAAAGGCCTTGATTATAAAAAGTCGGGCCTATTTCGGCGAAAATGAAATCTAATAAAAAATCGGCGTCAAATTGGCCAAGTTCGGTATCCAACTCTCGCTCAAAATAACCTTGAAGTTTTTGAATTAATTGTTCTTTATCCGCCGGATTCAATTTATTTGTCATGTGTGTTTTAACTTTAATGGGTTGGAGATCGAAAACGCATAAATTGCCATAGGAAAAACGTCCGGTAAACCAACTCTTAGATAAAATAATAAATTGTTTGTAACAACAGGTGTCCATAGGACGTATATAAAAGAAAAGCCCCAGCCGGACGAGCCGGCCAGAGCCTTGGGGAAGGGAGGGTTTTTGTTTAAGCTGTCTTTAAATCATTCATTGTTCTGCTAAGCGGTAAAAACTGCGGCAAAAACTGTGATAAAAATCCAGCGAAGAAAATAGCTAACAATCCAAACACGCTATATAAAATAGTGTTGTCATTATTGGCGGTCTGATTTTGTTGCTGTTCAACCAACTTTTGACCCTCAACTTGTTGGGCTTGTGCCTGAGCTGGTTTTTGAGGCTGATCTGGTTTTTGAAGCTGCGCTTGGGAAGGTGCCACTTCTAAAGCATTAAATTGTGGAGCCGAAAGCCCGAAACCTTTAGCTAGTTCAGTAACGTGTTCTTTCAGTTTTTCATTGTCCACAAACAAGTCATACTTCTGAACAAATTCACTGTAGGTTTCAACCAGCTGTTTGAGTCTCTCATCATTGGCTTGCCAATAGTCTTTACGGTCTGCTTCCAACATGCGTTGCATCATTCGTGCTAGGGCTTCGGGGTTGGTCTTTTCGAACCATTCATCCAGTTGTAATTCCAATTTGTCGTTGACGTAGATGTCAAAAAACTCGTCCCATTGGTCGCTGCGAACTAGGTTAGGATCAACCACTTGCCAGCCGAAGAAGTTGTCCATGCGCGAGCTCATGCCCACGGCTCCGGAGTAACCTTCTTTTTGCATTTCCTTGATCCAGCGAGGATGGAAAACACGGGTGCGCAATTCTTTAGCCATAAACAAGGCTGCGTCTTCTGCCTTGGCGTTATTGGCATCACGTAGATTCGACACCACCATGTCTGGACTTTTACCGTCAAGATTTCTTATCGCTAAGGCTAAAGAACCAAAGTACTCAAACGGATCATCGGAACTTAACATTCCGTAAACGTTAGATGAACGGGAGAAAAGGGCGATGTCGGTACCGGATAATTGTTTACCGTACAAGTTGATGTTTTCACCGTTGCGGTCGGTTATTTTTTTGCCCCAACGTGAGCGGTCAGCACCAAAATAGTAACCCATCTTATTCATGTAGTTTTCTGCGATAACGGCATCGGTCTCCCACTTATCACTGGCCCAGGCCAGTTCATCGGTACCGGAGCCATAATCGCCAGATTCATTAGAGAATACACGCACCGTGGAAAGGTAGTCTGCGTCTTCTTCATTCACGCCTTGGTCTAACAAGTCTTGTTTGATGCGCTCGCTATTGCGCCAGATAGGGTTGGATTCTTCTTTTAGTTCAGCGACTTGTTTTACGGCCTGAGCCAAACGTTGCATAACCGTCGGGAAGGCATCGCGATATAAGCCTGTGGCCGATAACACCACATCGATACGAGGACGTTTCAACTCAGAATATGGAATGATCTCTGTGCCTGTAACTCGACCCGTTCTGGACCAAATAGGACGCACGCCCATGGCATAAAATGCTTGTGCTTCCAGCACCCCATAATGCCGCATGGTTTCAATTGACCACAGTGAAAATGCCATTTTATCCGGGTATTTACCGTGTTTATTGAAATGGTTCTCGATCATTTGATTGATCAGTTCCTGGCCTTGTTCGTAAGCCGCTTTTGTTGGAACTTTGGAGGGATCAAATCCAATCAGGTTGTAACCCGTTGGTACCGCTTCTGGGTGACGAATAGGATCGCCGCCATTTTTTACCGGAATGTATCGGCCGGACAGAAAGTCACTGATGCTCTTAAGTTCGCGAATTTGCGTCATGGAAGTATATTGCTTGCGACCTTTTTCGATTGCCGCTTTTAAATCATCGTCTAATTCTTCGAATGCGACAGGTTGGTCTACGTCTTTTATATTATGTTTGGGTTTAACAATATAATTTAGGACGGTTTTGTAACCTGCCATATCTTCAATTTTTTCGTGGTCGCCGGGCTTTATGTCATCGAGGGCATTGCCTAGTGAGTTTCCAGAATGGAAATTATGGGAGTGTTCGCCTTCATCTGAGTGGCCATGACTGTCTTCTGCGTCTTCATGACCGTCATGACTGTGCTTATGCGCTTTATGATTTCGAAGGGTATATTCTTCATGTTCAAAATCCCCCGCTAATTTACTGAAATCCGACCCTAACATTTGGATCAGTGTCGATGTCATCAATCGTTGCTCAGATAAAAAGCCGAATGTATGTAAACCCAGCGGCTGGTTGGCACTGGCTATGGCTTCCATGTGTGAATGCAGAACATCAAAAAAGCCGTCAAAATCAGCGTCGATTTGAGTTTGCTGCCAACCTATGTCTTTGCAAATGTTGGATTCAACACACTTTTCTACGATTTGTTTTGCCGTTTTTTGTTTGACCCCACCTTGATCTAAAGATTTGTACTGGTGCATGAGTTCATGTAAAACGGCGATGTCACCGTGTAGGCCCGCAGCGGCAAAAGGTGGCGTCATATGTGAAACCACAGTTGCGCGACCACGGCGTTTGGTTTGCATGGCTTCGCCCACATCATCGACAATGAAAGGGTAAACCACAGGTGTATCCCAAACCGCTAAGTTACCTTGGTCATACATGGATAACCCACGTTCTTTTCCGCCTAAGTACTCCTGAGAGCCGTGAGTACCTAAGTGCACTATGGCGTCGCTGTTCCAGTAGTCACGGGCATAAAAATAAGCCGCTAGATAAAAGTGATTTATCGGTACGATCCCTTGGTGAAACATGCCTGTTTCGTCGTTTTTATTATCGGAGCGCGGCGGTTGTCGCATGACCAACATGTTGCCATTTCTAATTCTAGGCAGCACAAAATAGTCTTTGCCGTCTCGTTTTACAGCCATGAAATTATCGGTTGGATCGCCCCAGTGATTATTGACCTGTTCCTGTAAGGATTGGGGTAAGGTGGTAAACCAGCTGCGGTATTCTGAGATAGGCATCAGCTCTGCTAAATCTTCTTCTAACAAAACATCCAACTCATAATCGCGATAAAAGGGGTTTAAAATGCGTTTTACCCGGTTTGTAATGAAGTCAGAGTTTTGTTCTGGAATTTGATAACCTTCGCTGTTTAATTGGTTTCCGATGGCGCTGATGCTTTCAGGTACGTTTAGGAAAGAAGCGCCCACGTCCTGATCACCCCAAACAAACACGGTGACTTTTTTATCTTTATTGGCCTTGTATTTAAGCGCTGCCAAGTTCATTGCTTTGTTGACCAAGTGCTTGTGTTGATAATCAATGATTTCAATGCTCGATTGGCTGCGGTCAGAGGCCGCGACGATCAAAGGATCGGTGACACCAGCGCCCTCTGGTAGGACTAAGGTGAAGGCCATCATACCCATGTCGACGCCCTGAACATCTTCTTCCCAGGCCTTTTTATCACCGGAATAATAAGTCATGGCTTGAATAACAGGCACACCAAATTTTTCAAATTCCACTTTACGTTGGTTGGCCCAATGTATATTTCGGAAGTTAATGATGAGGTCAACTTCTGGTTTGGACTTGCCTGGCAGATAGAGCAATTCGTCGTAACTTTGCTCACCACGGGCTAATCGGAAGAAAAACGGTAAAACGTTCGCACCACGAGCTTCTAGTGCACTGATGGTTTCGTCAATCAGCTTGGTGGATTCGGTTTCTATACTAGAGCGCGTGAACAATAAAGCGATTTTCGGATGTTCCGAGTTTGGTGTACGCCAGTTCCAAAACGTCTCTAAGTCTTTAGCAATAAGCTTATCGTACTGTGGGTGGTACAAGCCTTTTTCTGGAAAAATGATAGGGGCGGCATACTCGATATTGGCGGCTTGGGGTATCTGCAATACATCATCTGCGATGTAACCCAACATATTGGATAAATTAACTCGCCCTGCGTTTTTCCAATAATCTCTGATGGATTTTTGTTGTGTTTCGTTTACGCCTTTTTGCGCTTCTGGTTTAGATAGCCAGTTAGGGGTAATGACTTTTTTGTTAGTTTGAGCGATGAGTGGTAAGTAGGTTTCGTATGTGCTTTTTGACTCTCGTTCTGAAACACCATCTAACACTACGATGTCGTATTTGATCATAGCTGCGAAAGCTTCTTCTGGCTTTTTGAAAGTACGTGCCGCTTTTTGAACGATGTTCCAGTTTAGCGGATGATCAGCCGCCGCTTCTTTTAATAACTTTACTTTTGCCTTGTTACTGTGTGCAGAACTGATAAACAAGATATTTACATCCGATTCGGCCGAATGAGAGAGTGGGGAGAATACTGCACTAAGCAGCAAGAGAAGGGGTAAAAAGTACTTTTTCATTGTGTAGTCTTCTACTTTTTAATGAGAACCGTTTTGTTTAGAACCTCTTTTTCTAGGACTTTTATATTTTATGTAAGAGCTTCTTGATAAAAACAATGGTGGCTGAAACAAAAACGCCCGATGATTTTCCTATTTGGAAAATGCACCGGGCGTCCAATTGATTTTGCGAATATTATTCCGCTGCTACTAACTCATCAGCACGGAAGCTGATGCTGCCGGAAGTACCTTCTTCATCATAGTAACTAGTGAACTGCAGTTTGAAGTGCTTGTCGCCAGATTTAACGATGTAAACGTTATAATCAGACCAAAGTGTATGTCCGCCTTGTGCACCGTAAACGAATGTACTGCTGAACGATCCTTTTGCCACTTCAGAATAACCAGAGATATTTTTGTAGTTAGCAGAGAAATAGCCGTAACCTTCGTAAATACCAGCATTATCTACGCTGTTAACCTTATTTTCGAAGTCCTGCATTGCAGTTACGCTTTCAGGTAAGTCTAAAGTCATAGCGAAAATACTTGGGTTACAAGTAACCGTAACGTCATGTGCATCGTCAGCGGTAACCGTTGAACCAGTAACAAAATCAACATAAATGTGAGTGGCGTCATCACTACATTCGTTAGCAATGTTTAGCTCCAAGTTGGTCATACCGTTAGCAACATCATCGGCAATTGTGTCAGAAGATACTGCGGGCAGGTCATTGTAGTAACCTAATGTGATGTCGGTTACGTTTGTTCCGTCTAATACTAGACCAGTAACACTGAATTTAGAGAATAATTCGCCGTTTTTAGTAACGAAGTAGTTAGTTTCTGCAGCTGTCACGGCATGGTTACTCATGTCGTAGTTGTACCAGTCAGCGATGGTCTTCTCGGATTCATCCGCAATAAACATAGATACATCAGAAGGAATGTTTGCCGTAGTTACTTCAAGGTACTCTTGTAATTCACTTTCTGGCGTTGCTGCCGTTATGTTGTCACCAATAGCTTTGCCATCGTCACCGTAAAAATCGGCGTTGTTGTTCAGATTGTAGATGGACACTGGTTTGTCAGCATTGTTGCCATTTAGGTGCAGCTTATAACGTTCAAATGCGACGTCCCAAGTTGTATCCGTTGCCGCTGTTTCTTCCGTTAAGTCAACAACAGCCATGGTGTCCAAGTCGTAATATACTTTTACTGGCGCTTTTGAAGTCCCTGTTGCCAATGGACCCTTAACAACGCCTTGTTCAACACTTGTATCTGTGTCGGTGTTATTATCTGTGTCCGTATTCGTGTCGGTGTTAGTATCAGCATTGTTATCCGTTGTTTGTTGCGTATCCGTTTTAGTTTCTTGTGTTTCTTTATCATCATTGTCAGAGCCACATGCAGCAAGAGTTAATGCCATGCTCAATACTGAAAGCTTAAATAGGTTATTCATGGAAGTGTCCTACGTTGTTGTTTTTGATTTATTTAGATTTCTGTTAGATAAATTTGTAAGTTAAAAGTGGTAACTCGCGCCTATTCTCAATTCGCGACTGGAAACCGGTCTTGGATCGAATACCCCACGTTTTACTGCGGTAGGGGAGCTGTGCTCGTTAAAGATGTTATCCAGTGAAATGAACCAATTGAGGTTGTCATTTAGTTGCTGATTTACTTTGAAGTTGACTATGGTGTAATCGTCAGTCTCTACATCTGAAAATGAAGATGGCTTGGCTTCATCGGCCTGATACACCATGTACAACATGGTTTGTATGTCGTAGTTAACGAAATCGTATCCGAGGTTGGCTTTTACCTGATGGCGTGGACGACCTTCCAGGCGGTCATCGTCCTGATCGTTTGCTTCTAGGTAGCTGTAATGAAGTTGCACTATGTAGTCGTTGAATCGCAATTCATTGGATAAATCGAAACCGTATATGGTTGCGTTATCAATATTGGCGTATCGAGAAATGTCCAGATTGGTTTTTTCTGATTCTTCTTTGTCGGTAACGGTGGTGATTAAATCTTCTGTTTCAGAATAGTGATTACTGAACTCAAAGAAATAGGAAGCAGAGTTGTTAAACAGCTCGGTTCTGAGGTTTAAACTTAGGTTAATACTCTCAGCTTGTTCTGGCGTTAATGTTTGGTCACCTAAAACCATATAACCTAAATTACTATGATCGAACACATAGTGACGCTCTTTTAAGTCCGGTACGCGATACGATTGACCGTAACCCATTCTTATTTGAACGGGCGTTGATTTGGGGCCTAAATTCAACATGCCGCTTATTCGGCTGGCAGTGTGGAAACCAAAGTCGGAGTCTTCCTGACCGCGAATGCCCGCCAAAATCTGATAGTCGGATTTTATCCAGTTAAATTGGGCATAAGACTCAAAACTGGAACGATTTTCATCGTTTATCTCTACCGAACTGGTTTTAGGTTTGATTTGATCTAAGGAGTCAGCATGGGCAGAAAAACCAACAACCAGCTCCCCACCTGTTTGCTTGCTATTTTTGGGGGTGAGATTACCGAACTGCCAGACTTTTAAACCATCCACTTCAGCCAATGCTATCTCAGTGTTTCTTAAACTATTTGATTGGCCGCTGGTCTCTTCGTGTTGAATGACCCTCGCATTGATCTTCCAGTTTTGATCTTGATGGTCGAGGTTCAGATCAGCCTGATGTTGGTCAACATCAGAACGGTAATATATAAACGTTGAACGACCCGGGATCTGTGAACTTGGTTTTTCTTTAGACTCGTTTAGATATTGGTATTTTAGTCTGACACTTAGTGCATCCAAATCCGTATGCGAGGCTAGGTTAAAGAAGGTTTTGGTTAATTCTGCCGCATTTTGGCTAACGGTGGTTTCGTCATAATCAAACCCTGTATCTCTGATATGCTGCAAATCAAATTGATTGTTTAATGCACCAAGCGTATTAGATGCATTAAGTTTAATGAGTTGAGAGAAGGGCTCCGGACTTGGTGTCGCATCACTTTCTTTAACGGTATTGTTAAGGTAGCTACCCATCTCATAGGTTAACTTTGCGTAATCATCCTGACCTTTTTGGGTGATGATATTGATTACACCACCCATTGCAGAGCTGCCGTACATAACCGAAGCGGCACCTTTAATGACTTCAATCTGAGCAATATTGGTGGCCGAGACTTGGTCTAAGTCAACGGCACCGCCAGAAGGGGCAATAAGAGGTTGTCCGTCTATCAATACCAGTACGCGTTTGCTATCAAAACCTTGCATCTGAATGTTGTAGCCGTCTTTAGCACTGCGAGTGACAACCACACCAGGAATAAAGTCTAACGCGTCTGCCACTGTACCCTGAGTTACCAACTGCAAGGTATCACCGTCGACAACGTCAACGGCAACAGGACTATTATTAAGCAATTTTGCAGTTTTAGTTCCGGAAACAACGATTCGTTCCAGTTCCACAGGCCCGTCTTCAATGTCAGCGTAACTGCTAATTGGCAGGGTTAATAAAGCGATTAAGGTTAAAGGGAATTTTTTCACAGTCTAAATGATAACTATTCTTATTTGGGCGCTATCTTAACTTCAAAATTCTACATGTCAATGGTAATGAGAAATATTCTCATTTACATTCTCAAATAATACTCTAAACTACCGCAAAATTTTGAATTAAATCTGTTGTAGCTGGGGAGTAATCTAGTGTTTGTTGCTAATATCGAGAATTTGATGGCGGATGTATCGGAGCTATTTATGGCACCGGTGCTCATTGCTATTTTAGTTATGTTTATCTACGCCTTATTTATTTTGGGCCGTTTCGTTTCTCAGTGGATGATCCGCCGCAAAGGCGCGATCAATTATTTACGTTCAGTAAAAGAAGCTGAACAAAAGCAAATTCCTGGGTATCAAATCCACAACTATGCAGTGAGAAATCCGGAAGCCAGTGAAGATGAACTGGAAGTGTTTGCCCTTAAAAAATTAGAAACACTGAGAATTGTCACGCGTTTGAGCCCTATGTTGGGTCTGGTTGCGACCATGGTGCCAATGGGGCCCGCACTGAAAGCTTTGGCAGACGGTAACATTCAAGGTATCAGCGAAAACCTGATCATTGCCTTCGCTGCGGTTATTTGGGGCTTGGTGGTTTCTATCCTCACTTTCTGGCCAGCATCGGTTAAAAAGCGTTGGTTTGCAGATGAAATGATCAACGTTCACAAAATTAAAGAAGCAAAACAAAAAGAGGTGTCTGAAATAGCCGAGATTAAGGACGCCGCCTAATGAAGTTTTTGAACGAAGATGAGGAACTTAATCCCATTATCAGTGCGGTTAACTTGGTTGACGTGTTTTTGGTGATCATCGCGGCGCTATTGATAGCTATTGCCCAAAACCCGTTGAATACCTTCAGTTCGGAAAACGTTACCGTCATCAAAAATGCAGGCAAGCCGAATATGGAAGTGATTGTAAAAGAAGGAAAAGAGATCAAGCAGTACAAGTCAAACGGCGAAATCGGCTCTGGTGAAGGTATTAAAGCTGGTGTGGCCTATAAGATGGCGGATGGCTCTATGGTTTATGTGCCAGATGGTGACCAAGATAGTCAACAGTCAGGTCAACAGAATAGTACTACTCCTCAATAACAGTTAAGCAAAGGTAGAACACATTTAGAGTTCTACCTTTTTTGTTTTCAACCAACATATATAACAATTATGAAAAGTCTCATTAAAACAATCGTTGTACTCATTGTTCTGTTGCCAACATTTTTGTTCGCTCAAACAGACAAAAAAGAAGTTATTTTAATGACTTCTGGCCACGGCTCGGCGGCTAAGGCCACGCTGATTAAGTCCCTATCTACTGATCTTAAATTTGAGTTAGTCAATTACAGCACAAAAGGCAAGTCTGAAGAAGAGATCAGCCAACGTTGGCAATCCGCCGAGCTTATTATGCTTGATGGCATCAATCCTATGTTAACCAAGTTTATGTTTGGCCAGCTCACTAAGTATGTTGAAGCCTTTCCTAATGTTCCAGTTATCGCATTGGGCGATTTGAAGCATGAAGGTCTTAATAACGGCTTGGACAATGGCACCAAACAAACCATAGCCGATTATTTTAATAACGCAGGACGTGAAAACTATCGTAATCTGATGCTGTATTTATCGGATGAGTTTTTCGCTTTGGGTGAGCAGGAATACGGTAAACCGTATCTCGTGCCAAACGTGGGTTTGTATCATTACGCCTATGAAACAGCAGGAGAGAAACAAGTTACGAGCAATGAACTCGGATTTTACAACTGGCTAAATGCAAAAAGTGATCAGCCCAAAATAGCAATTGGCATGCACCGCTCTGTTGTCGATTATGAGCAACAACAAATCGTTGATGCGTTAATTCAAGGCTTGGAAGAAAAGGGCGCTAAGGCGTTTGGCTTTTTCTTCGAAGGCAACGACGAGTCTTTAACTTATCCCGAATTATTATTGGATGATGATCAGAGTCCTCGTGTTGATTTGTTGATTAATTACCGCGCTTTGCACTATGTAGAAAAACGTCGCGCGGAATTTGAAAAAATCGGTGTGCCAGTCCTGCATGCGCTTAACTATGCCGACGGCGACGAAGAAGCTTTTCGTGCAGACAATGCTGGCATTTCACCTTCGTTAACGCCGTTCTTTTTGGTTATGCCGGAAGACACAGGTAGTGCCGATCCCACCATCATAGCGGCTAATTCTTCTGCACCAGATCAAAAAGGCGTTAAAGTTGTGTTAAAAGAAGAGCTTAATACTTTGGTTGAACGCGCCTTTAACCATGCTCGTTTAAAACACATTGATAACAAAAATAAAAAAATTGCGACTTTTATCTGGAACTACCCTCCAGGAGAAAAAAATGTCGGTGCAGCATTTTTAGATGTGCCGTCTTCTATCGAGCAAATTGTTAAACACATGGCCAATCAAGGATACGACGTTGAGCAAAAAGAGGCGGAGTACCTTATTGAGTCGGCTGGCCAATTACTTCGCCCGTATTATCGCAACGAAGAAAAAACGGGCTTGATTGAGAAAGGCTTAGCGGACTATCTGCCACTTAAGACCTATACCGATTGGTTTTATTCACTACCTGAATTTGTCACCACGCCTATTGTGGAAGCATTTGGCAAACCGGAAGATAATCAAATGCTTGCCAAAAATAGTGAAACGGGTGAGCTCGCATATATCATTCCCAGAATGAAATTGGGCAATATGATCGTTTTGCCGCAAGGCATGCGAGGTAAAGACGCAAAAGAGCATTCTTCTTTATATCACAGCATGAAGAGCCCGATTAATCATGCATATTTAGCTCAGTATTTATATGTACGAGAAACGTTTGGTGCGCACGCTTATATTCATTTAGGCACCCATGGTTCACAAGAGTGGTTAGGTGGCAAGGAACGTGGTTTATCCGCTTTTGATGCGCCAAACTTGGTTGCGGGCAATTTACCGGTTTTTTATCCATACATTATCGATAATGTGGGTGAAGCCATGCAGGCTAAACGTCGTGGTCGTGCCACTATGATCTCCCATTTAACGCCAGGATTTGCCAAAGCAGGTTTGTACGCAGAAGTCGCCAAATTAAACGAGTTAGTTTCCAACTATGTGATGTTGGAACAAGGGCAAACTAAGGCCAATACTCAAAACCAAATCGTATCGTTAGCACAAGAGTTGAACATCCTAAAAGATATTGAGTTAACGGCTGAAGAGCTAAATGCTAATTTTGACCAGAATATTGCTGTGATTCAGGATCAATTAAAAGGTATGGCGGATCAAAGTCAGCCTTTAGGGGTACACACGTTTGGTTTGTTGCCAAAAGATGCCCACCTTTACAGTACCATTTTGCAAATGTTAGGTGATGAGTTCACTATTGACGCCGCACAGTATGAAAAAGAGCAAGGCTTGTTATTATCGGATTCAGAGCGTTTTGGTAAAAATGGCGAAGTGAATATTGAGGCGCTGGAAGGTTTTCAGTTGTTGAAAAACCACTTTGCCGGAAATTCACTTAATGATTTACCAGAGAAGTTGGAAACCGAGTTAAAAACGGCCGATGAACACTGGGCTAATTTCCAGAATATCGCTGAAACTGAAAACCTGTTACGAGCATTAAGTGGCGAATACATTCCTGTGAGTCATGGCGGTGACCCAATTCGTAATCCGCAAGTTGCCCCGACTGGCCGTAATCTAATTGGGTTTAATCCAGCAAAAGTCCCTTCAAAAGAGGCTTATGATGCGGGTGTTAAGCTGATGAACCAGACGATTGAGGATTATTACAATAAACACGGTCAATACCCAGATAAGTTAGCGTTTTCACTGTGGTCGTTAGAGACTATGCGCCATCAGGGGGCTTTGGAGGCACAAGTCTTACATGCGTTAGGTTTAAAACCGAAATGGAGTCGCGCTGGTAATGTCACTGGCACCGAAGTGATCCCGTATTCTGAGCTTGGTCGTCCTCGTATTGATGTTGTGATAAGTGCCACGGGTTTATATCGTGATGCCTTCCCGAATGTCATGTTGTGGTTAGCGGAAGCCATCGACAAAGTGGCAAAACTAAAAGAAGACAACAACTTCGTTTATCGTCATGCGAATAAGTTAAAGCAGGATTTATTGGCACAAGGTCAAAGCGAAGAGGATGCCGATTACTTGTCGTCCGTTCGTATTTTCTCAAACGATTCAGGGGCGTATGGAACAGGCCTGGCAGGTGCGAGTTTGGCATCTGATACTTGGGAAGACGACAGCAAACTATCTGATTTGTATTTGGCCCGAATGGGTTATGGTTTTGGTAAAGACGAGTCTCGTTGGAGTGAAAATCTCTCAGAAGTTGGCTTATACAAACAAGTCCTGTCAGGCACCGATGGCGTGGTGTTCTCTCGTTCAACTAACCTTTACGCACTTTTAACCAACGACGATCCGTTCCAGTACTTCGGTGGTTTAGGCCTAGCGGTTCGTAACATTGACGGCAAAACACCGGAAATGTACGTGGCCAATATGCGTAAAAAAGATCAGATGAAAACACAAACCATGAAGGAGTTTTTGAATCAGGAGATGCGCAGCCGATATTTCCATCCTCGTTGGATTGAAGCAATGCAAGAGTCGGGTTACGCGGGCGCGACGGCTATTTTGGATCGCATGAACAACATGTGGGGTTGGGAAGTAATGACACCAGAAGCCGTACGTGATGATCACTGGAAAGAGTTTTTCGATGTTTACGTTGAAGATAAATACAATCTGGAAATGCGTGAGTTTTTCGAAAATGCTAATCCTACCGCGTTGGCACAGATCCTGGAGCGCATGTTAGAAGCCGTTCGTAAAGATTACTGGCAAGCAGATGCAGCAACATTGCAGAAAATGATTGAGACCTATACGGAACTTGCCAATAAATACGATGTGGTGACGGATAATAAGAAGTTTACGGACTATGTTAACGAGTCTGCGGCTGGATTTGGTTTAAGTCCTATTTTGACTGCACTGCCACAGGTAGCACCGGAAACGCCTTCAAGTACGGCCCAGTCCCAACAAGTGGAAGGCCAGAAACTGGTTGAGCAAAAAGCAGCTGAGCCTGAAGAGAGGGATTACACCAATGTCATGATCCTGTTTGGTATCTTTTTAATTGGCTTTGTCAGTAGTTATTGGTCTGGAAGGAAGACAATGGCTAATTTGAAGCCTGCTTAGGTCTGCAAACTAAATCGTCTACCCGGCAGAGCCTAGGCGATAGCCGGGATCCAGTTTTAATGTTTCCGTAAGTGGATATGGCTCTGGATCCCGCATCTCACTGCGTTCCTGGCAGGATGACGAAAAAGCGTCACCGCAGTGGAGCCTTCATTACACGTCGTCATCCCGGCAGAGCCTAGGCGATAGCCGGGAGCCAGCTTAATATTACCGTAAGTGGCAATGTTTCTGGATCCCGCATCTCACTTCGTTCGAGACGGGACGACGGAATAGGTGGGACTCGTGGCAGGTTGGCGGAGTGAAGGGATATTCGAGATGGGATGACGAAAAACCCGTCACACCAGCGGAGCCTCCATTACACACCGTCATCCCGGCAGAGCCTAGGCGAAAGCCGGGATCCAGTTTTAATACTACCGTAAGCGGAAATGGTTCAGGGTCCCACATCTCACTTCGTTTGAACGGGATGACGAAAAATCCGTCACACCAGCGGAGCCACTATTACACATCGTCATCCCGGCAGAGCCTAGGCGAAAGCCGGGATCCAGTTTCAATACTACCGTAAGTGGCAATGTTTCTGGATCCCGCATCTCACTTCGTTCGTGACGGGATGACGGAATAGGTGGGACCCGTGGCCGGTTGGCAGAATGAAGGGATATTCGAGATGGGATGTCGAAAAAGCGTTGCTGTAGTGGAGCCTCCATTACACACCGTCATCCCGGCAGAGCCTAGGCGAAAGCCCGGATCCAGTTTCAATACTACCGTAAGTGGCAATGTTTCTGGATCCCGCATCTCACTTCGTTCGTGACGGGATGACGGAATAGGTGGGACCCGTGGCCGGTTGGCAGAATGAAGGGATATTCGAGATGGGATGTCGAAAAAGCGTTGCTGCAGTGGAGCCTCCATTACATACCGCCATCCCGGCAGAGCCTAGGCGAAAGCCGGGATCCAGTTTTAATACTACCGTAAGCGGAAATGGTTCTGGGTCCCACATCTCACTTCTCACTTCGTTCGTGACGGGACGACGGAATACGTGGGGCTCGTGGCAGGATGACGATAGACTAAGGCGTTACTGCTCGCCTAAAACACAGGAAGGCCATACGAGCAGCTTCTTCTGAAGATGTACCGTGTTCTTTTTGTTGGATCCAACTGGCATAAAACAATCCCTCAATGAAATTGTTTATCCACTCCGATAACAGCGCTTTGTCGACACTGCCTTCTTTTTTAGCCGCTTCGATGAGTGCTAACATTTCTTCACTTTGTTTTTCGAAGATCGCTTCTACTTCCGGGATAGTCGGGGCGAAATAATCAAGACTGAGCAAAAACTGGAATTGCTCAGTTAACGGCATGCTGTACTGAAACAACAGTTCAAAGGCGTGCATATAAGACTTAGCCTTTTTGTCTACAGGTTCTATGGCTTTGTCATATTCCTGAATGCAGAACATCGCAATGGCTTTTACCAACTCTTCTTTGTTTTTGTATAAACGATACAGAGTCGCTCTTCCAACTCCGGCTTCCGCCGCAATTTCACTTAACGACGTTTCTTTGTTTTTGTTCAACAAGCGTAAACCCGCATTTATTAGGGCTTCTGTGGATTTTTTTACCCGGGCATCCTGATTGACTGACATAGGAATACTCCTTAATTTTATGAGACATGCTTGTCTCATTCCTAAAATTCAAATATGATACAGAAGTGTCTCATATCTAAATTGAAAATCAAGTAGGTGATAAAGTGTTATCTAAGATAGTAAAAAGTCTAGTGGGTTTCGCATTTGTTGTTGTGGTGTTATGGATGCTGAGTGAAGAGTCAATTTCGCAGCCATCCGCAAAAAATGACGTTATAAAGCTGGCAGTGACGACAATGTTTGTCTCGCCAGAAATAGATAGGGTGTCGATTAAAACGACCGGCATTTCGCAGTCCCGCTGGCCTTTAGAAGTACGCAGCTCTGTTATTGGAAAAGTTGTTGATTCTAAAGTCGCGATTCAACCCGGGACCTTTGTTAAAAAAGGCGAACTTCTTGCAATTGTCGATGATTCTGAGCACATGGCGAACCTGGCACAAGCCGAGTCTCGCATCTCGCAGGCCAAGTTAGAACTAGCTCGACTTCGCCATGAGCAAACGGTTTTAAAACAAATCAATCAGGATCAAAAACAAACACCTTACGGTAAGTTAGAGCCTCATGTTATTGCCGCAAAAACGGAGCTTAAGGCCGCGCAAATGGCCTTTGATGCTGCAAAGGTTAAATCAGATGAAACCAAGATCCTTGCACCTTTTGACGCAGTAATTTTGGATAAGCAATTGGCCCCCGGCCAGTGGTTAAATCATGGTGATCTTATCTACCAACTGGCGGATCGTCGTTATTTGGATGTTCGTTCAGAACTCACCCAATCTCAGTGGCAAAGGTTAGAGCGAGGCGCGGGTATAGATCAAATTAACCTTGTTACAAATGACACTACTGCAATTACCGCCTCAATCAGATACATAGAGCCGATCTTGGATGAAACGACTCGTCAGCAGGGCATTGTGTTTGAAATAAATTCTCCCTTCGAATTAACAACTGCAGTTATGCCGGGTCAGCAATATGAGGTGCGGATCACGGGCAGCGAAATCAAACATGTTGTGAAAGCGCCAGCGTCTGTTTTAACCAGAGATATGACGGTTTGGACGGTGGAAGAAGGTGTCCTTAAAGAAGAGGCCGTTGAATTATTGGATGAGCAACCAACAAGGTTGAAGTTCCGATTTATATCTAACCCAGAAACAAAACGAAATCTGGTCCTGTTTCCGCTTAGCACTATGTTAGACGGTCAAGCTGTCGTTAGTGAACCAATAAAGAGTGAACCATTTAAAACTGACGGGTTAAAGAGTGTAGTAGGGGCGTAAACATGAACTTCTTAACTAAATGGTTTTTGGATAATCCGGTCGCGGCCAATTTATTAATGGCGTTTACCATTATTGCTGGTGTTTTGTCTTTCAGTAGTTTGCGAGTTGAGAGTTTTCCGCAAATACCCCCTTCGCAACTTGTGGTAGAGGTGTTTTATCCGGGTGGAACGGCAAAACAGGTCGATGAAGGCATTACCCAGCGAATTGAAGACGCCGTTAGTGGCGTGGCCGGTATCAAGAACGTTACAAGTGCCTCTTACGCCAGATATGCATCGATTCGCATCAAGAAAAATACTGGGGTCGATTTAGACAAACTCATGGAAGAAGTTCGCAATCAAGTTGAGAGTATTGTTGGGTTTCCGGAAAAGGCTCAACGACCAAAGATTTATCGAGATGAATATGGGAATTTAGCGTCCTTCATCATGGTATACGGTGGCAGTGACGATAATAAACTGCAAGACGTCGCAACCAGCGTTCAAAACGCGCTTAAAAAACACCCAGAAATTTCTAAAGTTACAAATTTAGGCAAGCGACAAAAACAGCTGGTTATTGAGCCCGACTTGGATAAGTTAAGACAATATGGTTTGGACTTAGAGCAGCTAAATCAGTTGATACACCAATGGTCTTTAGAGTATCGAAGTGGTGAGTTAAAAACCGCCCGTGGCACTATCACGTTAAGAGGCGATAGCTTCGCTGATAATCTTAAAGCACTAAAAAATGTTCCGCTTGTCTCAAACGCCCATTCTATCGTGCGTTTAAGTGATGTTGCCTCTGTTAGACGTGATTTCGTTGTGGATGACAGCCTAGTCCGGTTTAAAGGCCAGTCTGCCATTGCGCTTATGATTTCCACCAGTCAAAAAGACAACTTGTTAAACGTGAGTGAGGCAACAAAGGAGGTATTGGACAGTATAAAGCCAACTTTACCTACTTATGTTCAAACTGAAGTGATGGCGGATATGGCGCCATATATTGATGAACAACTCAGTTTACTTTCAACGAATGCATGGCAAGGGTTACTGATTGTGATGGTGGTGTTGGGCCTCTTCTTGGAAATGCGTCTGGCGTTTTGGGTGGCGATGGGTATACCTATTTCGCTTGCCGGTGCAGTTTGGTTAATGGGCTTGCCACAGTTTGATTACAGTATCAACGATATTACTTTGTTCGGCATGATTCTGGTGCTCGGCATTTTAGTAGACGATGCCGTCGTGGTGGGGGAAAGTATTCATACCGCACGTAAAAAATTCTCAGATCCAAAAGAAGCGGCTTGGCGCGGCGTGAAATCGGTTTCGGTTGCAACCATGTTTGGTGTATTGACGACCATCGCGGCTTTTTCTCCCATGTTGTGGATAGAAAATGAGTTGGCACAAGTGCTGGCGGGCTTTTCCGCGGTGGTTATTTTTGCTCTGATATTTTCCCTTATTGAGAGCAAGTTTATATTGCCAAGTCATCTGGTTTTAAACTCGTCAGATAAAAACAAAACCAATGTTTTAAATAAAGGGATATCGCGCTTACGGAATAAATGTACAAATGGATTGCAGTGGTTTTCCGACACGGTCTATGAGCCGATATTAAGATTGTCGCTGCAACATAAAGGCACGAGCTTGGTGTTGTTTTTGACTCTAGTACTAGGCGCATATGCAGCTATGTTACAAGGCAGTATTAAAACCGTGTTCTTTCCCGAGATCCCTGGTCGTTTTGCTACGTTAACGGTGACCATGGATCAAGATGCCGCGCTCGAACTGACTAAGCTAAATGTCAGCAAAATAGAAAAAGGTATTGTTCAATCAGATGCGATTCTGAGGACTGAATACGAGTTAACGGGTCCTGCGATAAACAAGCATCTGGTTTCTATGGAAGGGGCCTCAAAGATAGAAGCGAATTTAGAGTTAAGTAATGAAGCCTTAAGCAAAGTGCCGAGCAATGACTTTCTGGAAATCTGGCAGAAGGTTACCGGACAAATTGAAGGCAGTTACGCCACCAAATATACCTTGGCGGAAGAACCTGCTGGTGGCACGGTGATCTCTGTTAGTGCGCCGAGTCGAGATGTTGCCAGACAAGTTGCGATGAAGTTGAAAACATCGCTTAAAGAACAACCAGGTGTTAACAATGTGTTTGATGACAGCCAAAGTGGAAAAAAACAACTTAAAGTCACTTTAAACCAACGAGGCGTTCAATTGGGGTTGGACCAACGTAAGTTAGCTTCATTAGTTGGCGGTGCATTTGGTCGCCATGAAATTCACAGATTGTTAGATAAAGGCGAAGAGTTGCTGGTTGTGATGCGCTTGCCAGAAAACGATCGTAAAACCATACAACAATTAAAAGACACTTCTATCCATTTGCAGGGCGGACGTTATGTCAAATTGGGCGAAGTGACAGACTTTACTTACAGCCGAGAGCCAGAGGTTTTGTATCGTCGAAACCAAGATGAAGTAGTCAGCATATATTGGCGTCAGGACCGAACCATTACTTCTCCACAAGAAGTATGGCAACAGGTGAGCCAAAATGTGGTTCCCAATTTAGAACAACAATATCCCGGCGTGAAAATCTCGGCACAAGGAGAGTTTGAAGAAATATTGGATGTTCAACAGGGTTTCAAGAAAGCCATGTTGCTAACACTGTTATTGATATTTGTATTATTGGCCATTCCGTTAAAGTCGTATTGGCAACCCTTCATCATAATGTCGGTCATTCCGTTTGGGTTTGCCGGAGCCATATACGGACATGGCTTAATGGATTTGTCGGTCAGTTTATTGTCTTTGTTTGGCATGATGGCGATGACCGGCGTGGTGATCAACGACTCATTAGTCCTTATGACTCGATTTAATCAATTAGTTGAATCAGGGATGGAAATCAAAGAAGCGCTTATTACAGCCGGCAAAAGTCGTATGCGCGCGATCTTCTTGACCACGGTTACAACCGTTTGTGGGCTATTGCCTTTGTTATCTGAAACCTCGGAGCAGGCGCAATACCTCAAGCCCGCGGCAGTGTCCTTAGTTTTTGGTGAGTTGTTCGCTACACCAATCACCTTAATATTGATCCCAGTATTGCTGAGTTTCGGTAAATACAAAAAGCCAGTTTCGGTGGAACAGGCGCAAGCGCAATTGGTTTGATTAAGAGCTGGTTTGAGCAAGAAACGGTTTAGGTAGAGGATGTAATTATGAAAAATAATGAATCAATTACGGTGCGTAATATTGTCTCTCAGTTCAGAAAAGGTTTAAGCCTAAACTGGTTGATGACACTAGTTGAAACGGCTTTGATGACACTGATCCCTTTGTTTATTGGATACGCTATCGACGGATTGTTGGAAAAGAAGACGGACGCACTAATAGATTTGATCATCATTGTCGCAGTATTAATCGTGATCAGCGTTGTACGTCGTTTATACGATACGCGAGTGTTTGGCGGTATTCGGGTGGCGACAACGTTAAAACTAGAAAAAAAGTCTCCGGATTTAGCGGTTTCGACACTAAATGCCCGACTTGAAATGGGACGGGAGTTGGTCGATTTTCTTGAGTTTAAGGTGCCAGAGCTTACTAATGCTCTGGTTCAGTTGGTTATTTCTTTTATTGTGCTTTTTTCATTTGCCGCTTATCTGTCATATGCGGCGCTTGCGGCTGCGTTTTTGATGTTGGGGATTTACGCGTTATTTCATCATAGATTTTATCGTTTGAATCATGAATATAACCATCAACATGAAAAGCAAGTAAAAGTACTTGAAACGCGTTCCAAACGTGGTTTGTTTGTTCATCTATCGAGGTTAAAAAATACCGAAGTGAAACTCTCGGACACAGAGTCAATTCTGTACGGTTTGATCATTATGGTTCTGATGGGATTTGTCATCTTCAACTTGTGGTATGCCACCACTCATATAGTGATAACTGTGGGGACTATTTTCGCGATCGTGAGTTATTCCTGGGAGTTTGTTGAGTCTGCGTTAGTACTGCCAGATACTTTGCAAGGCTGGACTAGATTGTCGGAGATAATGGATCGGATTAATGGCAATGCGAAAGACAACAAACGTTTAGCTCGTATTGAAGACAAGCAAAAATTGAGTGCTTAAAATAGTCCAACATTATCAAAGTATTATAGAATTGTTTAACTCAGTTATTATGGATGAAAAATGATACAAACAATAGAAACAGAAAGATTCAGACTTGTGCCGCCTAGTATGGATTGCCTGCCTATTTATGAACAATTTTATATGAATGCTGAAGCTTCAAAAATGTACGGCGGCCCACTGGATAAATCGCAGGTGCTGGCAAGGTTAAAAGCGGATTTAGGTTCATGGTATTTAATGGGTTTTGGCGTTTGGGTTATCCAATCTAAATTAGATGGCAGTTACTTGGGAAGCTGCGGCTTTTGGCAAGGGGCGGATTGGCCTACGGAGCTTACCTGGTGGGTTACCGCAGACGCAAGAGGTCAAGGCGTGGCAACGGAAACTTCGCTTGCTGTTATCAATTTCGCTTATGAACATTGGAACTGGCATAAAGTTGAAACTTATATGAACGACGACAATGCTGCCGCCAGAGCCTTAGTTATGAAATTGGGTGGCGAGAAGGTTAGGCGTGAGTTGTTTCCAGATGGGTTAAGCCGAGATATTTACCTATTTCCGAAGCGATAATGAGCGCATTTTAATGTAATGGAAAAGTTTGAAATTCGCGCTAGCATTTGAAAGTAGTAGAAGCGCAAGAACCGAAAGGTTACCAATAAGAATGACAGGAAGTATTAGGACGTCTAATTGGTATTTAGCTAAACAAAAAAAAGGTAACACTTTTATGAATAGAATATTGTGGTTGTCTTTATGTTTGTTTTTATGTGTTTTTCACGCGGAAGCGATTGGTAAAGTTAGCGTTAAATACGCTAAACCCTCTAATAAATCGGAGTCGACACTTCAGGCTCAAATAAAAAATTCGGGCACTGTCGATGCGGTGACGGAGTTCATTACTGACCATTTTAAGTTACCCGAAAAACTTACATTTTATTTTGGTAGTGACGATGGTCCATTATTTGATAGCAGTCAGAATAGAATCGAAATCCCATACGAGTTTATTACTGACGTCAAACAACGATTTGCAAAAGCAAAATACCAGGAAACTGGCGTGTCGGTGGAAGATGCCACTTACGACGCGTTAATGCATACCTTATTTCATGAGTTCGCCCATGCTGCGATTTGGATGTATGAGCTACCAATACTAGGCAAAGAAGAAGATGCGGCAGACGCATTAGCCACTTTATTACTCATAGAATATTTTGAAGGCGGGCAGGAGTTAGCACTCAGCGCGGCAGATTTGTTTGATCTTGAGAGCCAGGATCGCAATGTGCTTGAAGAACCGGACTTTTGGGGAGAGCACAGCCTTGATGAACAGAGATTCTTTGGAACTTTATGTCAGGTTTACGGCAGTGACCCGGAGCAATATGGCAGCATAGTGAAAGATGGGTTTTTATCACAAGACAGAGCGGAATTGTGTGTAGAAGAGTACGATATTCTTCTGCAAAGTTGGTCGACGTTAGTTAAATACCATATTCAATTTAAGTCATCTGCAAAACTCTAATTTTAAAGAACAAATTCGTTGCGAGTTAATATTTCTGCGTGTACTCGTTTGTCAGTAATAAACGTAAGCCCGTCATTCCAGCATATTGTTGACTGGAATCTTCATCAAAGTTGCACTGTCTTCGGATTTACCCGAATTTGAGGCATCTGGGGTTGCCTATAAAAGCTTTATTATTTCTTAGTAACAGAAATCTTCACTTTTTGTAATGTATTCGTGTTTAGCGATAAGTGGGTTGGTTGCGTAGTCAGAAAAACAAACTATTTTCTCGTTATAGTCCTAGCACTAGTTTCGCGAAACTTAAATAAATCCTCTACTAGCAAGAGGTTAGAAAATTTGTTTGAATGGTAGGAAATTGAAAGGGAGCAAATACGCAGCAGAAAAACGCGCATTTTACTCGCTTTGAAGATATTAGGAATACAAGGATAGTTCGATGAACATTCGAAATTTTATTTTAATGTTAGCTATTTCATCTAGCAACGCTGTGGTAGCGGGGCAGTCTTTTTCGTGCTCATATGCTCAGGTAAACATTGAAGTCGTGAAGAGCGACAGAAGTGCATACTCTGTCGATTCTGTTGTGCGGGTGGAGCTAAATGATGCAGTTACAACTCTCCGGTACCAAAATGTTGATTACATAGGTGGTAAATGTTTAAAGGATGGAAATGGACAAGATAGGGTTTTATTTCAAGCTCACTGTGGAGGCAGTCGTTGTAAAGATCTGGATAATTGGGGAATAATTAATCCACAAAACCTAAATGTGTTGCTTGAACCAGATGATTCAAATCGCGAAATGGCTATAAAAATTTTAGGGATTAACGAGCTCATAGTAGGTACCAAATTAAGTGTTGAGAAAGAAAAAATAAAACTAGGAATTCCATTAATATAGTATTCCTAACTGGGTGTTGAACAAGCCCTGAGAGTTTTCGCTTCTTTATATTGTAAATTGCTCGGTTGAGCGTCGTGGGGTTGGGCGACCTTCGCTTTTTGCTGGCCGCAACAAGCTAAGACGTTATCGACGGTGTCATAACATCAGGTTATATCTCGCAAT